>Ga0123356_10001609_pt1 | contig 24816 bp, 16 predicted proteins | sample TergutEmb28metaG_2_FD_92546 | JGI IMG/M metagenome (GOLD analysis project Ga0123356, IMG submission 92546) | Embiratermes neotenicus P3 segment gut microbial communities from Petit-Saut dam, French Guiana - Emb289 P3 | ecosystem: Host-associated > Arthropoda: Insects > Digestive system > Gut ...
ACGCAACATCTCTTGATTACGATAAAACAGCGAAAACTACCAGAGAGTTTTTTGCCAAAGTGCAGAATAAATTGCATTTTGCCGTTCATGGCAATACCGCCGCCGAAGTTATATACAATCGCGCAAACGCGCAGCGCGAACACATGGGACTGACAACTTGGGAAGACGCGCCTGACGGGAAAATCCAACGAAGCGATGTTATTATTGCAAAAAATTATTTAAGCGAAGAAGAAATGCGCTCGCTCGAATTGATTGTATCGGCATACCTTGACTTGGCAGAACGCCGCGCAATGGCTCGTATGCCCATGACGATGGAAGATTGGGCAAAACATCTTGATTTAATTTTACAAGCGGATGGAAATCAGCTCTTGAAAGACGCAGGGAAAATATCCGCTCAAATAGCCGAAAACCACGCATTATGCGAGTTTGAAAAATACCGTATTATTCAGGATAAACTGTTTGAAAGCGATTATGATAAATTTATCTCTGATTTGAAAAAATTGGAAGATAAAAGCGCAAAATAGAGATACTAAACCAATGGCCGCATAAGAGCTTTGCTTCGTGATATGGTAAATGATGGAACAATAGAAAAAATTGGTAAAAATAGATATGCATATTATATTCTTAAAGAGGTATAATAAAAATTAATGACAGACATCAACTTTGTTAAAGGCTAATTCCCCGGGACAAATACAGATACATTACTTACCTTTTACACTCACCACATACGCCCGCGGCATTTTGCGCTCCTTAAAGTCTTCGTCTATGATTGCATTGCCAATATCGGTGACGGTCATGCCGGGTCGGCCGGCGGCAAGGGCAATTTCCAGTTTGGCAGCGCTGGTTTTGAAGGAACGGGCGCTGGCGCTGAACCAGAGCTTGCCGCCCGGGGTAAGCAGGCTCAGGCATTTGGTGAGCAGCTCTTCATAGTCCTTTCGCAGGTCAAAATCGCTGCGGGCCATTGTTGAATTGGAGAAGGCCGGGGGGTCAAGAATAATCATGTCCCAGCGCCGCCGGGCGGTGATTGCCGCTTCCAAAAATGCCCCAACGTCGGCGCGGATAAGCGTATGGGCGCTGGTACCATAGTCCTGCAGCCGGACTATTTCTGCACTGAAGCCGTTAAGGGCAAAATTCTCCCGCGCCCAGGCCTGGTAGGTATTGGACAAATCGACCGAATCGGTGGAGACGGCGCCTCCCTTTGTGGCATATACCGAGAATGAGCCGGTATAGGAGAACAGGTTGAGTACCCGTTTGCCTGTCGAATCGGCACCGGCCATACGGCGCATGGCCCGGCGATCCAGAAAAAGACCAGTGTCCAGATAATCCGACAAATTGACCTTAAAAGAGAGCCCGTTTTCACGCACTATCCTGGTACACTGTGTTTCAGCCATTTTTTCATACTGCACCCGCTTATGCACCCGTTTATGCGGACGCTCCTTTGCGTCCTTCGTGCCTTCGCGCCTTTGCGTGAGATTCTGCGAGTTGATACTTTTCCGTTGGCGCTGCTTGAGAAATATGCAATCGGGAGCTATTTCCAGTACGTTAGAAATGGCGCTTTGCATTGCCGCGAGCCAAAGGGTTTCCTCTGCCTCGTCTTTTTCGTAAGGGCGCTTATACAGTGCGCCGGAAATACCATCATTGTACAAATCCAGCACCAGCGGAATTTCGGGGATATCCCGGTCATACAGCCGGAAAGCCCCCACATCCGAACGTTTAGCCCATTTCCGCAAATGGCTCATCCGTTTTTTCAACCGGTTCCCCAGCATTTGGGCCTGCAAGTCAATTTCTGCCATAAAACCACTTTACACAATGTTATATTTTTGGTATACTATAGTATTATGATATTTCCTTTGAGAGAACTCATCGAATACGACCGGAATATGTACGAGATCACCGCTGCGGCTTCCCGCCGTTCCTATCAGTTGGCCATGTTGTATGACAAGGAACGAAAAGAGGAATACGAAGGCAAAATGGTAGCCCTTGCCGCGCGTCAGGTCTTTACTCAGGAAGTCGAATTCCGCCTGGAAATTGAATAGTTTCCGTGAGCGATGATCCCATACCGGTACTGGTGCTTTTTGGTCCTACCGCGTCTGGCAAAACAAATGTACTGCTGAACCTTTTTGGCGGCCAGACACGGCACGGCACGGCCGAACTTGTTTCGGCGGATTCCATGCAGGTGTACCGGGGCATGGACATTGGTACGGCAAAACCTTCCGCCGAAGAAAGGGCGCGGCTTCCCCATCACCTTATTGATATTCGTGATCCCAATGAACAGTTTCATGCAGGCGATTTTGTCCGCCTTGCCGGTGAGGCTATTGCCGCTATTGCCCGGCGGGGGGCGCTGCCCGTTGTTTCCGGCGGTACCGGCTTTTACTTAAGAAACCTTATTCTGGGATTGCCCGAAACCCCGCCTTCCGATGCGGCAATTCGGGCAGCGCTCAAACAGGAATTGCAGGAAAAGGGCGCCGCCGCTCTTATGGCGGAACTGGCTTGCGGCGATCCGGTGAGTGCAGAACGAATCCACCTGAACGATGAATACCGCCTGCAACGGGCTTTGGAAGTATTGCGCCTGACCGGCCAGCCGCTCAGTTCGTTTGGGGTTTCGGGGGCAGCCAAAAATGAGGCGGGCGCTCGTTTCCATTTTCTTGTTGTTGGTCTTTCCTGGCCCAGGGAAGAACTGTACCGCCGTATTGATGCGCGCTGTGCCGCCATGATTGCCCAGGGACTGCCCGATGAGGTGCGCCGCCTGTATGACGCAGGATACACCCCGCACGACCCGGGCTTGCGGGCCATTGGCTACCGGGAATTTTTTGTGCAGGATGAACAGGGCAACTACCGCCTTTCAACAGATATTGCCGGCGTGCAGGCACTTATCGCCCAAAACAGCCGCCGCTACGCCAAACGCCAAATAACCTTCTTTGCCTCACTGCCCCATGTCCAATGGCTGAAAGCCGGCAAAACCACCCCCGAAACCACCCAAAAACTCAAGAATTTGCTCCCCGGTTTTCACACGGAGTTCACGGGGTTTCACGGAGACACGGAGGGAAAGAGGCTTGGTGGCGGCGTACTTTGAGATTACGCGGTTTTCTATCTTAACTTTATTCTCCTCTTCCTTTGTGTTTTTTGTGTCCTTTGTGCCTCCGTGTGAAAAAATGCGAGAAAAATGCTGTATGATGTTGACTTTTTTTGGGGATTACCGCATACTAAGTCTATCTTATAGCATAGGAGAAGCTCAGTGCCCTGCGGAAGAAAACGTAAACTGCGAAAAATCGCTACTCACAAACGCAAGAAAAAACTGCGGAAAAACAGACACAAGAACAAGTAGAGTCTGTCTGTAATGACTAAAATCAATAAACTATCGGGATATATTTTTTTGTAAAATGGTGGATATGAGCTCCCTTTTGTCTCAAATCAGTGGTCCGGCGGATCTCAAAAAACTCAAATCTAAAGAGCTTGACCGGCTGGCGCTTGAGATACGGGAGCTTATTGTTTCCAGAGTGGCGCAAAACGGCGGACACCTTTCATCGAATTTGGGGGTGGTGGAGCTGAGTATTGCGCTGCACCGGGTCTTTGCTTCACCAGAGGATAAAATCGTCTGGGATGTGGGACACCAATGCTACGCGCATAAACTGCTTACCGGCCGCTTTGCCGCTTTTTCCGGGCTGCGTAAGGCGCATGGTCTTGCCGGTTTTCCCAAACGGGAGGAAAGCCCTCACGATGTCTTTAATACCGGTCATGCTTCAACGGCCATTTCTGCTGCCGCCGGGCTGCTTGCCGCGGAACGGATACAGGGAAAAAAGGGCAAGGCGATTGCGGTTATTGGCGACGGGGCTTTAACCGGCGGGCTTGCCTACGAAGCCCTTTCTCATGCAGGCCACATCGAACTTCCCCTCATCGTTATTCTGAACGATAACAAAATGTCTATCAGCCCCAATGTGGGGGGACTTTCCAAATACCTGAGCCGCCTTTCGATGAAGGCAAAATACCAGACCTTCCGCCGCCACTTTGACGCGATGGCAAAAAAAATCCCCTTCTTTGGCGCGGCCTTTTTCGATTTGGTAGTGCGCTTGAAACGGGCGGTCAAAGCGGTATTTTATATCGATAATTTTTTTGTAGACCTTGGCTTTGAGTATGTGGGCCCGATTGACGGCCATAATATACGGGGTTTGGTCAATGTGCTTGAAGATGTGCGGAAGCTGGGGCGTCCGGTGGTGGTGCATGTCATTACCCAAAAAGGCAGGGGTTATGGTTTTGCCGAGGATGATCCGGGGAATTACCATGGGGTGGGGGCATTTTCGGTAGGGTGCGGTCTTGATGACCTTCCTCCGCCTGCCGCTTCCGATGGGATTGGCACCCGTTTTACCGATGCGTTCGGCTCCGCTTTGTGCGCCCTTGCCGCAACCAATCGCCGGATTGTCGCGTTGACTGCCGCAATGGAAATAGGCACGGGGCTTTTCCCGTTCAAAAAAATGTACCCGCAGCGTTTTTTTGATGTTGGCATTGCCGAATCGCATGCGGTCACTTTTGCCGCCGGTCTTGCGGTGCAGGAGCAAAGGCCGGTAGTGGCGATTTACTCGACGTTTATACAACGCGCGGTGGATCAGGTTATTCACGATGTTGCCCTGCAGAATCTGCCGGTGCTGTTTGCCCTTGACCGCTGTGGCTTTGTTGACGGCGATGGCGAGACTCATCAGGGGCTGTTTGACATTGCCCTGTTTCGTCCATTGCCCAATATGACCATACTGGCCCCGGCAAGCGAAAATGAACTGCAGCTTATGATGGAATATGCGCTGCAGCTTAATGGTCCGGCGATGATCCGGTATCCCAAGGCCAATTGTCCATCGGAAGACCCTTCTTTTTCCCTGCCCATGGAGCAGGGCAGGGGTGTGTGGCTGCGCTCTGGCGGCCGGCAAGCGGGTGTGTGTCTGGCCTTTACCGGAAGCCTGTACCCCCAGGCCCTTGATGCAATGCAACAACTCCAGGCTGCGGGCATTGCGGCGGATCTCTATAACCTTCGGTTCCTTAAGCCGGTTGATGAAGACTATCTGACTGATATCATGAACCGGTACGATGTGGTTGCTTTTATTGAGGAAGGGGTACGTTCCGGGGGCTTTGGTGAATATGCCGCGGTTTTGGCCCATTGCCGCGGGTGCCGGGCTGCAATAGCCGTTATGGCGGCCGGCGAAGATTTTGCCGCCGGCGGACGGGCACTGGGAACAAGGGATGAACTACTCAGGGACAATAAGCTGGACGGTAAGGGTATTGCGGATGAGTGCCGGCGCACAATCGCCTGCATACAATAAAAAAATAATATTTTAGTGACAAAACTCCCCATTTATGCTATTATATTATAATGAAGGCCACTTTTTTGAGGAGGCGCCCATGAAAAACATGGCACTGGCAAGTATTGTTTTGTTGCTGTTGGTAACGGCGTGTGAAAGCCCGTTTTGGGACAACGACAAAGAGCCAATTATCGAAAATAATACGATCATCACGGGTTCGGAACCGGGTTCGGGTAATAATCCACCCGCCTCTTTCAATATCACTATTGACTACGAGCCGGATGCCGGTTTAACGCCGGGTGAGTTGACGGGAGTTTCCGTGAACGCTCCGGCAACAGCCACAGCGGGTGAATCGGTGTCTTTTACCGTAAGCTACAGTTCGCTGGAACTTGCGGTGCAGAGCCTGACTCTGCGGGAGGGGGATGCAAACGGCCCTATCATTGCCTGGGAGCGGAATGCTGCCGGCAGCGCCTATACATTCATCATGCCGGAGTCTGACGTACACGGTACGATCGTTTTCATGAGAAAAAATGTTGAACACAATATAACGATAGTCAGGCCGGCCGATGGTTATATAACGGCAATGCCCGCCGACAAAGCGCAAGCAGGAATGCAGGTGGTACTGCTCGCTGAGCCGAGAGATAACCATTACGAATATGTCGGCGGAAGCCTCATGGTAATCTCCGCAAGCGGTCCCATTGCAACGCAGGAAACAGCATTACCCAACGGGATATATTACATTACGTTTGATATGCCTGCAGAAGATGTACGGGTACGAGGCGCGGAATTCGAGTTGTATAAACCAAACGTTATATATTATGCCATTGAACGGTCGCCGAGTATTCCGTTTGGCGGCGGTACGGTAACGGTTAAGCGAAGGGCTGAAGCAGGCACGGTGGTTACGCTGACTGTCAGCCTATGGACCGGCAATGGTCTGGGCGCTGTTACCGTAACCCGCAACAGCAATGGTTTTTTGGAGCATCTTACGCCGGTGGACGTAATCAATCCCTTCTCCTGGACATTCATTATGCCGTCAGAGCCTGTAACCGTGACGGCTCAGTGGCAGAGCTTGTCTACCTATACCTATACGGTTACCAATGCCAACGCTACTCCCACTGCCGGCGGCAGCCTGTCGGTATCGCCGCTGGGCAGGCAAAATCCCGGTACCCCGATAACGATAGAGTTACACCAAACTCCCAATCAGGCGCTGCACTATGAATTTGACACAATCAGTCTGATGCTGGGCGGCAGCCCTGTGCAGGCAATTCAGCAAGGCCAGGATTTGGCATGGACATACACGCTCCCTGCAGATACGCTGACGCAAGACGTACCGCTGATAGTAAGCGCGACCGTAAAGCAACGGCCGTGGTATACGGTTGTTAACGCCAATGTTATTCCCATTGACGGCATTGCCGGCGGCATCCTGTCGGTATCGCCGGTCGGCAGACAGGAGGTTGGTACCCCGATAACGATAACATTTGTCCAGTTCGAAAATCAGGCGCTGAACTACGAGTTTGAATCAATCAACCTTATGCTCGGCGCGGTTAATGTTTCCGGACAGGTACAGGGGCAAAGGCCGGTATGGACATATACGCTGCCTGCGGGTACTACATCGGGAAATACGGATCTGACGATAAGCGCAACGGTTACGCAACGGTCGTGGTATACGGTTGTCAACGCCAACATTGCTCCCATCGACGGCATTGCCGGCGGCAGTCTGACGGTATCGCCGGTTGGCAGCAGACTGGAGCCCGGTACTCCGGTAACGATAACACTGGAGCAAAATCCGGATCAGGCGGAGAACTACGAGTTTGAATCAATCACCCTTATGCTCGGTGGAATGAATGTCACCGGCGCGGCGAATCAGACAGGTACTTCACCACTGACGTGGACATACACACTGCCCGCGAGTGCTCCGCCGGGAAATACGGATTTGACAATAAGCGCGACTGTTACGCAAAAGTCGTGGTATACGGTTATTAATGCCAATGTTACCCCCTATGCCGGCGGCACCCTGACGGTATCCCCGGTTGGCAGACAGGATCCCGGTACAGAGGTAACCATAACATTTAACCAGACCCCCAGTCAGGTCGATGACTACGAGTTTGGAGCAATCCTCATTATGCTCGGCGGAACGAATGTCACCGGCGCGGCGGATCAGACAGGCACTTCACCACTGAGGTGGACCTATACGCTGCCTACGGATGCGTCAACGGGAAACACGCTTACGATAAGCGCAACCGTTAGACAAAAAAATGCCGGAGGGCCAGTGTATACGGTTGTCAATAACGGCATTAACATTGCTGCTGCCGGCAGTCTGTTGGTATCCCCCATTGGGAACCAGAATCCCGGTACCGCAATAGTGATGCGGTTGAACCAGACCATTTCCCAGTCGCTGGAGTATGAGCTTGTTTCATTCAACCTTATGCTTGGCGTGACTGATGTTTCCCTGGAGGCAGCGAGGTCCGGCAATGAGTGGATCTATACGCTGCCCGCAACTGATCCGGCGGCAGATACCAATCTGACGGCAAGCGTGACCTTAAGGGAAAGGCCAACGTATACGGTAACCCTGCCGGCGGCAATGGTGGACGGCGCCATTACGCTTAACATGAATGCCGGTGTGACTCTTGTTTCTCCCAATGTGTATAGAGTAGGAAGCAATTTACCGGTAACGGTGACCATATTCGGCCTTGATGCGATGGAGTATCGCTATAGGGAAGGTACGTTCAGCCTTACCCGCCAGGGAGGAGGAGACGTGATACCTTCGCGGGGACCGAGCTATGGGCAAGTCCATTCATGGACATTCGATATGCCGGAGGCCAATGTGGTGGTTGACGCAACCGTTGAACTGCTTCCCAGACACTTTGTGAATCGGGGAAGCATGACCAACGGTACTATCGTATCGATAAATGGTTCTACTGATTTCCCGGTTCTGTGTAAAGAAGACTTCCCCGTTATTATGGTGATAAAACCCAACAGGGGTTACAAGGTGGGAGTAGGGTCATTGACGCCAACACCTGCGCAACATGCGCTTAATTTGGGAGAAACCGCGACTATCAATACCTGGAGTTTTATCATGGGTATGGACGCTGCGAATATGACCGTCAATTTGAACTGCGTCCCATCCGGCGGAAAACCCATTTACGCAAACGGCAATTTTGTCCATCAGGAATTCCTCCCCGGCCGCACAATAAGCCTGCACCCGTTAAACAATAACTTTAATTTTGCGGCAAACCTGGGCTTTGTTGATATGAATGCCGAAATGCAGGGGCCGCTTCTGAATGACAATACCAGAGCGATCAGAGTCCATGTTCCGTCAACAAATGGCGGCGGTGCGGAAATTGGGTTCTCTCTGCAGCTTGATGCAGCGGCTAATTTGGGAGATGTAAGCGCCCTTTCCTTCTGGGCAAAGAAACATGATATTGAAGGTACCCGAAACATCCAATTGGTAGGTTTTGGAGGTCACCCGGCGGATTCCAGAGAAAGTACCGTGCATTACTATGGGGAAGGCAATACCGATAATGAAAATGAACTTCCCGCAACGTGGAGACGGTACATTGTGCCGGTACCCGTACCGCAAAATCCATACAATATACGCTGTGTCTTTAACTTAAAACTTACTCTGGAGCCGGGTCACACCGTATTTATTGATGAAATAGAATTCCTGCCCTTTGGCGATGTAGTGCTTCGGGATATACGATTACCGGCTATTATGCCCGGCAATATAAAGTATAACGAAAATTCCAATGCGATAGATATGATCCAGTTGGAGCGTGATGGGCTTAGTTTTATCTATTCCACCAGAAGTGGTCTGTTACCGCCGGCCTTTGCGTCCCTGTACAGCAAGGCCAGAAGTAACCTCTCTGAAAATGATTATCGTTTGCTTAGTTGGATTCCGGAAAGTCAACTTATCTTTAATAATGCTTCAAACAGCAATGCGACTGTTTCGGGCAGAACGGTTACTCCGGTTATTCCCGGTTCCCAGTTCCATCTTGGTTTGACATACAATGGGATAAGCAGCAGTCGGAATATGCTGGTGCAGATTCAGAGCGACAGCGTCAGAACAATCGAAGATTTTGTAGTTAATAGTCTTGGCGGTTGGTTATCAGACTTCGCGAATAATCCTGGAGATTCTCGTTTTGCGCGCTATTGGGTTACCGGTATGCATGGTGATCCGGGCGGCGGCGGCGGCGGCTGTTGGATTACCACCGGAGAAGAATCGGGGGTATCACCGCGTCCGGGCGGAAATCTTAGGCAGTTGGTGCTTGCTCCCGCAGTCTCCGGTGCGCTGGGCGGCAGGCAGTTGCCGGCAGCGGTTGATATTGCGCAATGTACCAATGTGACCATTTCTTTTGCGCGGCTCAGTACCCTGGATACCTATGCGCTTGTATTGTATACCGGCGCTGCCTGGACAAGCGGCGACGCTGAGCCTACCTATGCCCAAAGGGCCGAGGTTAATTTTACGCCATCTGCGGCGGCAATGGCATGGGGGACAGTCCCCATACCGGTTGCGTCATTTACGGCAGCTACTCCGGGCTTTAACTTAAGCGCTGTTAACGGGTGGGCCATTAAGGTTGTAACCAAAAATACAGACACTACTACAGATTCAAATAGGGCTCGTATTTTCATAAACGCTATTGAGGCGGAGTAGGAGGATAAAGATGATTTGGAATAAAAACACAAAGGCAATCTGGGCGCTGGTATTGATTACGGCGTTGATACTGACAGGATGTCCCGAGGAAATTTTGAAAATTACCAAGGATACGGTTATTATGTATGATGGCGCCGACGGAGATATGGCGGCACCGCCGGTGCTTACCATGAATGCTGCAAACGGCCGCCTTATTCTGGAATGGACTCCTTCAACTCCGGCCGCCGATACCTACGATATTTACTACCGGCAGGGAAGATTCACCAGTGAGGATGATGTCAAATTAGGCGTTAAACTTAATAACAGAACCAGTACCTTTACGATTGCCAACCTTGCCAATTATCAAACCTTCAGTGTGGTTATAGTTGCCAACAAAAAAGGCTTTACACCCACGGCCTCAAACGTAGAAGTGGCGCGGCCCAGTTCCGGAATCATTACTGATCCTGATCTGGATCCTGACCCCAATCCTAATCCAGAGCCTGATCCTGCTCGCTGCATCATCTGCGGTGCGGTTGAAGCGGAGTGTATTTGCCCTGTGTTCAATCCCGGTCCCGGGCCTGATCCCGTTCGCTGTGCCGATTGCGGCGCGGTTGAAGCGGAATGTGTCTGTCCCGCTTTCAATCCCGGTCCCGGGCCTGATCCCATTCGCTGCGCCGATTGCGGCGCGGTTGAAGCGGAGTGCGTTTGCCCCGATTTCAATCCCAGTCCCGATCCTAATCCCGCTCGCTGCTCCATCTGCGGCGCAATATTAGCCGCCTGTGTCTGCCCCGATCCAAGTGATCCTATTCATAATCCTAACCCCAATCCCAATCCGGGTGATCCCGATCCCGGTTCTCCGCCCAGTCTTCCAAGACTGGTTATTATCCCTGTGGATGGCCGTGTCGTTCTGGAATGGACATCCACGAACCCGTATGTGGTTATTGACGTGTACTATCGGTCAGGGGAATACGCCACTGCGGCGGAGGTCAAGTCGGGAGGTACCAGACTCCAAAATCAGTTGAGTCCCATCACCATTCCCGGACTTGCCAACGGTCAAGTCTATAGCGTTGTAGTGTCAGCGAGACAGGGTTCTTATACAACAGACTCACGGGTAATACCTGTAAGGCCCGCCGAAACCCGTCAGCCCCAAAAATCACCCAAACGCGGTGTTGGCTATAATTTCAATACGGCGCACGTTAATAACGCATCGGACGCAGTCAGAGCAGATATAACATGGGCAGACTTTGCTCTGATGGCGCCGGCGATCAGCTGGTATTATGACTGGGGACACCGGCCCCAAGCCCTGGGACCATGGGAGAATCCAAACAGAGTAGTTGAACGGGCGGCCGCCGAATACAATATAGAATATATGCCAATGGCCTGGAGTGATATTTTACCGGCTGATCTGGACGACTATATGTCGCGCCATCCTGAAACCCGGTACTTGTTGGCCTATAATGAACCAAACCTGATAAGCGAATGGGAGTCGCAATTCCAGTTGCCTTCGGAGGCTGCCTCCAAGTGGGGGCGGCTGCTGGCAGAAGCGCGGAAACATAACCTGAAGGTCGTATCACCGGCAATGGCTTTAGTCGGACAACCGCCCATGACATGGATGGACCAGTTCCTTGCCCAGCCGCAGGTTTCTCTGGATGATATAGTCGCTATTTCGATCCATTCCTATATGAACGGCCCCAGCGCGTTTAGGGATGTCATTAATCGTTTCAAAAAATACGATAAGCCGGTCTGGATGACCGAATGGTGCGCCTGGGACGGAGGCGCCTGGAATTACCATTTGGGGCCCAGAGATACGTGGGAATATACTATTTTGACGCCCTCCGGATGGAGGTCTTTTATCAGGGAAGATGCCAAGCATTGGGTTATTCCAAAGGGAAAGAATTTTCAAATGTTCTTCCTGAGCCAGACTGCCATGTTAATGGAAATGGATCCCATGCTGGAATATTACGCATGGTTTATTCCTAAACGTACTGGCGAAGATTATGAAGATTATCCCTGGATGGATCTGATAACGAAAACAAACCCGCCGGAGTTGACCGACATAGGCAAGGTCTATGTACATATGAGTACCTGCGACAAAAGCGTGTGGGTTCCCTCCGGTACGATTATTCACGCAAAAGACTTTACCAGCAACAACATTGAAGAATGGGCTGTGCATACCAGTGACGGCTGGCAAAATTCTGTTACGTTCCGTCCCACCACTGATCCGCTTGGATTGACCATTCTGGAAATCTGGTTTAAGGAAATTCAGCACGGTTATATGTGGACGGAATATCAGGTGAATGTGGCTCATTCAGGAGAGGCGGTGCTGAGTATACGCTACTCTGCGCCGAAAGATACGCTTGCTACAGTGTTTCTGGACGGAGTGCCAAAAGAGACGATGCTGTTGACCGGCGGATTTTGGCAGACCAGAACCGATATTTCTCTGGGCCCTGTAACCGCAGGGCGGCATACCATCCGGTTCCAGGTAATGGGCGGGGCGGATAGTGATTTCGCCTTAAACTGGCTGAAAGTTGATTGAGGGGGTTTGTATGAAAAAGTATATATTGACGGTCGTCGCCCTGCTGATTTTGTTTGCAGGCTGTACTGACCCCGTTAACAACATTACCGAAACGATTATTGATGATAGAACCAGCAAGGTGCTTGGTGTTACGTTATTGGACACTGATGAAAATCTCATTAATGTTTCACCGGTAAAGGGCGTCAGAGGCAGTTCCATACAGTTTAAGGCGCGAGTGGAGAAAACAGAGGGAGCCGACACGCGGGGGGTTACCTGGAGTCTCAGCGGCAGTGTTTCTGGCGCGTCTGCCATAAACAATGCCGGAATATTGAGTATTGGCGCTGCTGAACCTCTGGGTACTATTTTGATCGTTACCGTTACTTCCGTGGAGGAGGACGATAAAATTACCACCCAGGGAGTGCTCTGCGTGGATTGCAGTGACTGCAACGGTATCTGTACTTGTCCAGAGCCCGATCTCTGTGACGATTGCGGCGATGATCCGTGTACTTGTCCCGACCCCGGTCTTTGTGTAGATTGCGGCAATGATCCGTGTACGTGTCCTGCTCCCGTTATCACCATAACCACCCAACCCGCCGCAAGTACCAATGTAATTGCCGGAAGCGTCAGCGGTAATTTGACCGTACTGGCAAATGTTACGCTGGGCGCAGCCTTGAGTTATCAGTGGTACAGTAACACGACAGCCAGCACGGTTGGCGGTACTCCCATAAGCGGTGCGGTCAATTTCCGTTATACCATACCCACAACGCTTGCGGTGGATACCTATTATTTCTTCTGCGAAGTCAGGGCGACCGGCGGAGCGGAGCCTGTCCGTTCTACGGCGGCGATTGTGACGGTAACGCTCACACCCATTCCGGTTATCGCCATAACTACCCAACCTGTCGAAACCACCAATGTGGTTGCCGGAAACATCAGCGGCAATTTGATCGTACTGGCAAATGTTACGCTGGGCGCAACCTTGAGTTACCAGTGGTACAGCAACACAACAGCCAGCACTGTTGACGGTACTTCCATAAGCGGCGCGAATAACCTGTTTTATGCCATACCTACCACGCTCACGGAGGGGACCTATTACTATTTCTGCGAAGTCAGGGCAACCGGCGGAGCAACGTCCATCCGTTCTGAGGCGGCGGCCGTTAGGGTCACGCTCACGCCCATTCCGGTTATCAGCATAACCACCCAGCCCGCCGCGAATACAACGGTGACTATTGGAAACGTCAGCGGCAGTCTAAGCGTAGCGGCAAGCGTTACTCAGGGCGCGGTCTTGAGTTACCAGTGGTTCAGTAACACGACAGCCAGTAATGTCGGCGGTACTCCCATAAATGACGAGACCAGCGCAAGTTTTGCCATACCCGCATCGCTGTCGCAGACCGCATACTATTTCTGCGAAGTCAGGGCGACCGGCGGGGCAGCATCCGTTCGTTCCAATGCGGCGACCGTTACGACTACCACCACTCCTGTTCCGGTTATTGCCATAACGACCCAACCGGCGAATATCAATATGACGGTTGGAAGCAACCGTACTCTGACCATAGCGGCTACTGCTTCACAGGGCGCAACCTTGAGTTACCAGTGGTACAGTAACACGACAGCCAGCAATGCCGGCGGTAATCCCGTAGGCGGAGCGACAGGCTCCAGTTATGCCCTGCCGGCGCTTGCGCTGGGGGCGTATTACTATTTCTGCGAAGTCAGCGCGACCGGCGGGGCTGCGCCCGTCCGCTCCAATGTTGCGATCGTCAATGTCGTAGAATCGGGATCGAATATACTCTGTCCTGTCTGCGGTGAATATCCGTGCGTCTGTCCTGCTCCTGAGCCCTGTCCCGAATGTGGATACTATCCGTGTAAATGTGTGCCCGTTATTCCCGGGCAGCCCTATACCATCTTTATTAATGCCGGCTTTCCTTCGGATGGCGGTACAATCATACCAAGCCAGACGACTGCTTTTGCCGGCGAAACAATCACCCTGACTGCAGTGCCTAGTTCCGGTTATGAGTTGACTAGCCTTAATGTTATTGGCAGTACGGACTTGACTATCAAAAGTGGCACAACACGAACCTTTACCATGCCTGCGAGTAATGTTACCGTTATACCCGCATGGCGGATAGATCCCTGGGGCGGTAATGGCGGGAATATTCTATTATATTCGAATGGCGTATTTCACCCCAATGTAGAAGTGCATATTCCTGGTTATCAGTTCCCTGCCGGTACGACTGATTATGTTATTTATCACTATAATAGTGTTACTGGTGAACTTGAAAGAGAAGAAAGGCCTGGTTTACAGGCAAGCGGCGCAGACGGTACCGATATGAGTCCTACCGGCGGTACCACAACCATAAGAAGAGACTCGCTGAATATATTCGCAGGGCCGGGATTTGACGTAAACCTTGCCAATGTAACAGGCGTCTCATTCTATGCGAAAGCCAGACCAAGTCAAAGCGCTCCAACCCTTTATGTCGAAGAGTTTGGTTTGGGAAGAGACCGGAAAAACAGTAATGACGGCTATAGAGTTCAGGCCATGAATACGATTATTACCACCGAATGGCAGCGGTTCATTGTACCGGTTCCCACACCCAGGGCCATTTTTATAGATGAGCTTTTCTTTGTGTGGGGGGCCAGATCGGGTGATTTGTGGATCGATCATATTGAATTGATCACCAACGAGATAGACTACATGGAAATAATTGTGCCGCAACCCAGCGAAGAGATCAACGCAAATCCGGTTGCTACTCCGATTGGTACCCTGACAAAGGGCATTAAGTTTGAATATACCTTTGTGGGGATACCGGAAAAAGGGTATCTCTACGAAGGGTTTGATTTCATGCCCTGGTTTAGCGAAACGTATTCCGTTGCTATTGGCGGAAGCGCTGTTCTGCAAAATGATTATATACACCCTCTTCCCAATTCGAGCGGTCAGAACTTTACCATGACCGTTAGTTTCCGCGAGAGGAGTACTATGGTAACAGGCACCATTGGCGCATTAAAAGATTGGATGTTTGGTGATTTTGAGAACAGCTATGCGGAAGGAGGGTATTGGTTCTGGCATGCCGGCTGGTGGGGTGGATTTGGCTGGGTACGAAGACCTGACGGCACTGGTCAGAATAAATTTGCCATGCAATGCGGCATTAATACGCCGTGGCAAGGTATGGGAAGAGAAAATCAGAACTGGGATTTTACTCCCTTCAACCGGATATCATTCTGGTTTGCGAATGGTGAAGAATTACACAGTCTAAGCACATTCCGGTTCGGGCTTGAAACCGGTTCGCACTCGCCGGCAGCGCCGCCGGGTTGGCACTCGTGTGAAGCTTTCGGGTGTACGTATCGGGTGTATTTTGCTCCTGATTTTTCAGCCTCTGCTGCAAGATTATGGGAACGGCATGAGTATAACCTGAACCAGTTTATTCTGGATAACGGTACCACCCCCATAACCGCTGCTCCCGGCGGTGTTTCGGCGGTTACCGGATGGAGACTGGTTTGCTCGAATCTAAGAAGAGAAGGAGATTGGCCAAACATTGCTGAAATTACTGCGATGGTGCCCAACCCGTAATATAGACTATGGTTTGGATACAGCGCCTCTTAACAATATATGATCTCATCCGGCCTGTTTTAGATGTGGCGCTGCTCGCATTTCTTTTATACAAGGGGTATGAGCTTTTTGCCAAAACACAGGCACTGCAACTGGTTAAGGGGGCGGGTTTTCTTGCCCTGGTTTACGGTATCGCCTACCTTTTCCAGTTGAGTACATTGCAATGGATGCTGAATATTTTGGGTCCGGGTTTGTTTATCACCGTTGCCATTGTTTTTCAGCCGGAGCTGCGCAAAATATTTATGCGGCTGGGGCAGGGGGATTTTTTCCGTCCCGATACCAGAGCAAGTATAGGCCAGATTGAGGCGGTGGTAACCGCGGCGGAATTGCTTTCCCAAAAACGGCGGGGAATGATAATTGTTTTTGCACGCAAAACCAATATTCGCAATATTATTGAAACGGGAACCAAAATAAACGCCGATATTTCTTCAAGCCTTATTGTCTCGATTTTTGAATTTGACGGTCCCTTGCATGACGGGGCCATGGTTGTTCAGAATGGCAGAATAGTTGCAACAAGCTGTTTTTTACCGCTTTCAGATCAACAGGATATAAAGAAAAGTTTTGGTACCAGACACCGGGCAAGTCTGGGTATGTCTGAGCAGTCTGACGCCGTAGTGCTGATCGTATCCGAGGAGACCGGCGCCATTTCAATTGCTTTTGACGCCCAACTGTATTATGATCTTTCTTCCATAGAGGTTACCCGCAAACTCAAGGAACTGCTGGATAAGGGAAACCGTAAAAAAGTCATGGAGAAGGGAGGTCTTGTTGAACTTTAAAAAATTGTTATTCAGGATGATGCAAAACTGGCCGGCCAAGGTGCTTTCCATTGCCATTGCGCTTGTCCTGTTTACTTTTCACCGGCTGAACACCTTGTCAACGCGTCCGCTTTCGGTTCCTTTGACCATTGAAACCAATTCCATGCTGACGCCGGCAAGCGCCTACCCCCAAAACATTCGGGTAAGCCTGCGCGGCGAAGATGACGGCATTAAATCGATTCTTGACAGCGATATTGAAGCGTATGTTGATTTAACCAGACACGAGGCAGTGGGATTGTACAGCGCTCCGGTACAGATTCGCAAAAAAGGAAGCGCGCTGAGTATTGAACCGCTGGAAATTACCGTTAACCCTTTGGAAATTTCCGTTCAGCTTGATCGAAGAATTATTAAAACCATTCCGCTGACAGCGGCTATTCGGGGCAGGGTGGCAGAAGGTTTCGATCTGGTGTCTCACTCAATTACTCCGGCGGAACTTTCCGTTGTTGGACCATTTGGCGCTCTTGAATCTGTTTTGGAGATACAAACGGAGCCAATCGATCTTAACGGCAGAAGCGGTGATTTTGTCGTGGAGGCGGGCATAGCCAATCCCAATCCCCTGTTTGTGATAAGGGGAAGCGGTGTTGCGGAATTTTCGGGGGTTATTCGCCCGGCGGTTTCGGTGCGAAGCATTGACAGTATACCCATTATACTTGTGGGGCTTAATCCTGTGTTTGCAGCTGATATGGGCGGCAGAACGGGGAATGTCAGAATTGAGGGAAGGCAATCGGAAATAGATGATTTTCAGCCGCCTTTGGGTTTTTTTACGGTACTGTGCGCCGACGTTACCGCACCGGGGATCTATGAGCTGCCGGTTATGGTTAACGTGCCGGAAGGTTTTACCCTGCTCAGGCGTGATCCGGAAAATATAAGACTGACCGTTACACTGAAGGAAGGTGCCTTTTGATTGCCGGTGTTGGGATAGATATAGTGCATATTCAGCGCATGCGGCGCTGGCGTGAACAGGCTGGGCTGCTGGAGCGCTTTTTTCATCCGCAGGAACTTGCCGCCGCGCTCTCGCGGGGAGGGAGTGCGGATCTTTCTTTGGCGGCCCGGTTTGCCGCGAAAGAGGCATTTGGTAAAGCGCTTGGCACGGGGCTTGAAGGAATTGCGTTAAAGGATATTATGGTTATTAACCATCATAATGGGCGGCCTGAGCTGCAGGTTTTTGATACTGCGCTAAGGGCCCTTGAAAAAAATGGAGCAAACCGGATGCATTTGTCTCTTACTCATGAGCAGGATAATGCAGTCGCTATAGTTGTTTTGGAGGTTGTATGAGAAGCAGAAAAAAGGAAGTAGAGGACAGAGAATTAAAGGTTTCTTTTTATTCAAAAAAAGAATATACGTGTCCTGCCTGCGGGGCGGCATTCCGCAAGGAAGAATTGCTTTCCGGCGGCGGCAGGTTGATCGCCGGCGCTCTTACCATGGAGCTGCACCGGCTGTACGAACCATCGGCAAAATACGGTGAAATATACCCTTTGGTGTATAGCGCAGTGGTTTGCCCTGAATGTTGGTTTGCATCCAACGAAATGGATTTCCCCCTGCTTCCTCCGGCAAAAAAGGAAGAGGCGCTGTTTGATCAGAGCAACCGCTCGGCGGATACGCTGCTGATTTTTCCCGAAATAGATTTCAAGCTGCCCAGAACCCTTATGGAAGGCGCTGCCTCGCAGTATCTGGTTCTTCGTTGTTATGACTATTATGCAAAACAAACTTCTCCTACCATCAAACAGGGGCTTGCTTCAATAAGAACCGCATGGCTGCTTGATGATTTAGATAAAAAATTTCCCAAACAGCACTATGACTGGCTGGCAACCCTGTTCCGCAAAAAGGCGCTCTATTTTTATAGCGAGGCTCTTGCCCGCGAGCAAGCCGGAGTTGAAACCATGTCGGGAATTAAGGCCTACGGCCCGGATTTGGACAAGAACTATTCCTATGAAGGGATGTTATACCTTTACGCGTATCTGCAGTATAAATACGGCCTTGCTGATGATATGGATGAACGAAAAACCTCTCTTGAAAAGGCCCGCAGAACAATTGCAAAACTGTTTGGCATGGGAAAATCATCAAAGGACAAACCCGGCGCTTTTCTTGAAATGGCCCGGAAATTATACGACACGCTCAACAAGGACCTGAGTGAAATGAATGTTCAGTAATTGGTATGCGAACGATTAAACTGCTGATAGCCTATGACGGCACGGATTTTTGCGGCTGGCAAAGACAAGCGGGACAGGATATTCCTTCGCAGAAGGCGCGTTCCGTACAGGCTGTTATCGAGGCTGCCCTGGAACAGATGCATACACGGCCGGTTGCGTTGGCTGGATCGGGCCGCACCGATTCGGGTGTTCATGCCGCCGGGCAGGTTGCTCATTTCCATACCGATATTGACAGTATCCCGCCCGATCGTTTTGTCCCGGCCCTGAACGGCCTTTTGCCCCAGGATATACGGATTCTTGACGCCGCTGCAGTTCGCCCGGATTTCCATGCCCGTTTTGACGCCCGCATGAGAACCTACCGATACCATTTTATCTGCGGCCGGCGGGCGCTGCCCCACGAAAGCCGTTATGCGCTGCAACTGTGGCAGATGCCGTCCATCGATTTGCTCAACGCCTATTGCCGCTTGCTGGTGGGGGAACGGGACTGTTCCATTTTTGCCGGCGCCGGCGATGCCAGCCTGTCCCGCAGCCGGTACATTTTTCACGCGGCTTTTTTTGTCGAAGGCAATCGCCTGATTTTTGAAATAAGCGCCAATGCCTTTCTGTGGAAAATGGTCCGTTCCATTGCCGGAACCTTCCTCCATTACGGTGAACGCAATACGCCTCCCGAACGATTAAGGGACATTATCGCCTCTGGTGACCGCAGTCTTGCCGGCCCCACATTACCGCCGCAGGGGTTGTTTTTGTGGAAGGTCGATTACTACGTTGCCAATGGTCAATAAATGCGTTACACTATATTTGTCAATGAAAGCAAGCAAAGAAATAACAACGTGTACTTTTGGGGAATTGGGGGTGTTGCCTGTTTTTGTTGAAAAGCTGGCTGAACGATCCATTACCTGTCCAACGGCTATTCAGCGTCAGGTGATTCCGTCTTTGCTCGAAGGGAACAATATTGTATTCCGTTCCGCCACCGGCACGGGCAAAACCTTTGCGTACCTTATTCCGGCCCTGCAGCGGATAATGACCGATCTTGCTGCGGCGCCTTACTCCGGCCCTGCATTGATGGTCTGCGCTCCAACCCTTGAGTTGTGTTCCCAGATTAAGCAAGAGGTTGATTTTTTGCTTGCCGGCGCGTGGAATGTTACACTTCTAAGCGGCGTCGCCAATACCAGCCGGCAAATTGACTCACTGAAAAAAAACAAGCCGCTCGCGGTGGTTGGCAATCCCGGCAGATTATTGCTGCTGGCAAAAATGGGCAAGCTTTCATTGCGTGGCCTGCGTTTTCTGGTTTTGGATGAGGCCGACCGTTTAACCGCAAGCGAATGTCGTGAAGAAATGACCGCTCTTGCGCAGCATATCGTTGCCCGGAACCAGCACGGCAAAGCGGTCGGCTTTGCCGTGTCAGATACCCCTCTGGTAATCGCTGCCTGTTCCGCTACCGTCACTGCCAAAACCGGGGAATATCTGCGGCCCCTTCTGGAAAATGCCGCATTGATCGAAAGCGATGAACAGGAAATACTGCGGGAACGCATTGAACATTGGGCTATTTTCAGCGAAGGCCGCCGGAAATCACAAACATTGGTTTCTTTTCTGTGCGCGGTAAGGCCGAAAAAAACGCTGGTGTTTACCAACCGTTCGCATGATGTGGGAAAACTGGTATCTATTCTGCAAAAGCGCCAGATCAATGCAGTTGGTCTGTTCAGCGGCATGGACAAAAAAGAACGCAAAGCGGCAATTGACCGTTTCCGGTCGGGAAAGGCCGCCGTACTGGTTTCGTCAGACCTTTCCGCCCGCGGGCTTGATATTCCCGGTATCAGCCATGTGCTTGCCCTTGATGTTTCTGAACACAGAGAAACCTATATCCACCGGGCAGGCCGCACCGGACGCGCCGGCAAATACGGCATAATGGTCAGCATCGGCGACGAAGTCGAAATGCACCGCCTTGCCGCCATCGAAAAAAAACTGAAAATAGTAGTGTACCCAAAAGAGTTGTACGGAGGAAGGCTGATAGGGGAGTGAGGATTTTACTCGAATCCTCTCACGCACGAAAATATAATACCCGATTTTGGAAAAAAAACGCAAGTTATTCTGTTTCTTTCTTGATTTGTATTTTGTTAATGCGGTTGCCGTCCATGTCTATGACGGTAAAGCGGCAGTCCTGGTAGACAAAACTGTCGCCGGGGCGGGGGAGTTCTTCGGCAAGGGACAGTACAAAACCCGCAATGGTGTGGTAATCACCGGCTCCGGCAAGGCCGGGCAGGGAAAGCAGTTCTTCCGCATCGTCAATGTTCAGGCCGCCGCCCGCAAGCCATGAGCCGTCTTCCTGTTGCACAGCCTGTTCTTCTTCTCCTGCGGGGGCAGCAAGTTCGCCGACTATTTCTTCCATCAGGTTGCGCACCGAAACCATACCGGCAAAACCGCCGTACTCATCCATGGCAAAGAGAAAATCCGCTTTGCCCTGTCTGAATGATTCAAACGCTTTCAGGGCCGGCATGGTTTCCGGCGCGAACAGGGCCTTTTTCATAATGGCCCGCAAGCCGGCTGGCGAATCGGAGCTTAGGTCAAGGATTATGTCTTCCAGATAGGCCGCGCCGATAATTGCATCTAACGTGCCATCGGCAACGGGAAAACAATGCTGTTCCCGGTGTTCTAGAACCTTCGCGCGGATTTCCTGCGGGGGCTCATTGATATCAAGCCACTGGATATCGGATCGGTGGGTCATAAAAGTGGCAAGGGGTTTATCCCCCAGGTAAAAGACCCCCTCTACCATGGTTCGTTCCTTGCTTTCGACAATGCCCGATTTTTCTCCCTCTATCAGGGCATGGCGCAGATCATCTTCGGTCATGCGTTGCTGCCGGCGTAATCGTTTGCCGGCGCTCTGTATCAAAAACAAAAATGGCCGCAGGGGCAGGACAAACAATTCAATCAGGGGCAGTATTGCCGCGACTATGCGTTCCGGCGAACGGTGGGCAATGAGCCGGGGGATAGCAGCGCCCAGCGATAGAATTGCAAGAACGATAACGGCAGTAACCACAGGCAAAAGGATATACGCAGAAAAACGTCCCAGGCTTAATCCGGCAAGGATAACGGCAAAAGTTCTGAGTATAATAATCCAGAAATGGGCGGTCGTACAATAGCGATCCGGGTTTTCCAGCGCCGTTAAAACACGGCAGTAACGTTTTGCGCCGCCTGCGCCGCCGCTGCGCCGCGCGGCATCATCAGCTTCTTTTTGCAAACGGGGTTTTTGTACAATTTTGAACGCTTGTTCAAAAAGATAAAAAAAACCGCTTGCCAGGATAAACAGGGTAATTAGTATCGTAACGAATGCCGTTTCACTCATTCTTGCTTTTAATCGTTAATTTCCAATTTCTTCGTGAGTTAGGGGGCGAACGATAGAGAAGGTGGTGGCGGAAGTCCGTCTGATTTTATTTTTTCCGTTGGGCAGCAGTTCCCCGAATATCTGCACGATAGGAAAGCGGGGGTTATCCGGATTCACATCGATCACCTGGGCTTTTTTCCCGTTGGATAGCAGTACATATAATCCGATAGGATAAATCGACAGCGATTGTACCAGAGCCCGGACGATAGTATCGTTATATTGCTTCCCTTCATTTTTGAGCAATTCCAGTATTCCCGTATGCCCATCTTTGGCTTCCTTGTGGGGGCGGCTGGACATAATGGCCTCGTATGAACAGGCAACTGCGATAATTTTTGAGTACAGACTGATCGCGTCGCCGTTCTTTCGTTGGGGGTATCCGGTGCCGTTTTCCCGCTCGTGATGCTCAAGCGCCGCGAGACAAACCGGCATGGGAAAGCCAAATGCCTTAAGGAGGTTAAAACCCAGTATTGGATGGGCGTACAGGAGCTTTCGTTCCTGTTCGGTTAAGGTGCGGTTTTTTTGGTAGCTTTCCTGCGGCAGCTTTATCATCCCAATTTCGTGCAGCATCGCGGCGCACCCTAATTCGATAAGCCGGTGGGGCTGCAGTTTAAGGGCGCTGCCAATGATAATGGTGATAATGGTGGAACGTACGGTGTGGGATATCAACTGATCTTCACTGTGCCTTGGGTCGTTCAGCCATTTTGTCCGCATGAGGAAGCGGCGATTAACCCGCACAAAATCACATACTTCCTTGATTTTGTTTGCGATAGCGTCAAAATCAACTTCATCTTTAATGGGCAAAAAGGCAAAGAACGTTTTAATGTATTTTTCAAAGTTGGAGCAGAAAAGTTCTGCTTCCTGAATTTTATCTATGTCGCTTATGGTGGAGGGGTCAATTTTTATGCCTTCTGTTTTTTTAGGCCTGTCTTCGGGGTTTCCGCCGGGTTCTCCATCACTGAATACTTCAGGAAACCCCCATTTTTCGATAGTTTTTGTCAATTCTTTGGTATAAGGCATTTCCGGAGCGGTGATAATGAATTGAGAATCAAGGTATGTAGCCTTTGAAAAGGACTTGGATAGAGGAACGTCCTTTAACGGAAATTTATTCATTATTGACTCACTCCTACCTATATTATAGTATACAGAGGGGAAAAAGAAAAGGTTTTTATTATGAAAAATGTAGAAAAATCAACAAAACTTGATAATGTGTGCTACGATATCCGGGGAGCGGTCCTAAAAGAGGCTAAACGGCTTGAAGATGATGGTTTTAGGGTTATTAAGCTCAATATAGGCAATCCGGCGCCGTTTGGTTTTAACGCGCCAGATGAAATTCTCCACGATATGATCGTTAATCTGCAAAATGCCCAGGGATACGGCGATTCCCGCGGTTTGTTTGCCGCCCGTAAAGCAATAATGCATGATTTCCAGAACAAAGGCGTGATGGATGTAGGTATTAACGATATTTTTATCGGTAACGGGGTAAGCGAACTGATAATGATGTCCATGCAGGGCCTGCTGAATTCGGGTGATGAGGTTTTGGTTCCCATGCCGGACTATCCCTTGTGGACGGCAGCAGTGACCCTTTCCGGAGGCATTGCGGTTCACTACCGTTGCGATGAGTCGGCCGGCTGGAACCCCGATATCGATGATATTTGTACAAAAATCAGCCCCAAAACAAAGGCCATTGTGGTGATTAATCCCAATAATCCCACCGGCGCGGTGTACGACCGTTCCATCCTGGAAAGCATTGCCGCTATTGCCCGTAAAAACGAACTAATCGTGTATGCCGATGAAATTTACAGCCGGATCACGTACGATGATGCAGTCCATATCCCCATGTCCACGATTGCGCCGGATATTCTTACTATCACGTTTGACGGGCTTTCAAAGGCATGGCGCTGCGCCGGTTTCCGCGCCGGCTGGATGGTGCTTTCGGGACATAAAAAATGCGCCGCGGATTATGTCGAAGGCCTGGAGATGCTTTCCAATATGCGGCTTTGTCCCAATATGCCGGCCCAGCTTGGCATTCAAACCGCGCTGGGGGGCTATCAAAGCGTCAAAAGTCTGCTCCTTCCCGGCGGCCGTTTACGCGAACAGCGGGATACCGCGGCAAGCATGATTAACAATATCCCCGGACTTTCAGCCGTCATACCGAAAGGCGCCCTGTACTGCTTCCCCAAGGTCGATGTACAGCGTTTCAACATCACCAACGATGAACAATTTATGCTTGACCTGCTGCGGGAAAAACATCTGCTGCTGGTGCATGGTACGGGTTTTAACTGGAAAGAGCCGGATCATTTTCGTATTGTGTTTCTCCCTGACAAGGCCACCCTTACCGATGCCATAAACCGCCTGGGCGATTTTCTTGCCGGTTACCGGCAAAAATGAGCTGCTTTTTTGATTTTGGGGCATCGGGCTCTTGACAATTTTGGTGATTTTTGGCA
>Ga0123356_10001610_pt1 | contig 24807 bp, 18 predicted proteins | sample TergutEmb28metaG_2_FD_92546 | JGI IMG/M metagenome (GOLD analysis project Ga0123356, IMG submission 92546) | Embiratermes neotenicus P3 segment gut microbial communities from Petit-Saut dam, French Guiana - Emb289 P3 | ecosystem: Host-associated > Arthropoda: Insects > Digestive system > Gut ...
AGTGTGGCGGGAGGAAATGACGAAGTAGCGAGGGTGCTGAATGAGGCAATAAATGATGCTCAATTTGTAAATCAATGGGCTACAAGGAGCGCAAGAGGTGCGGATTTTTTAACGGAGGCTATTAAAAAGGCATTGAAACATCCGGAATTTGCGCGTTTTGTTCGTGATGCCTTAAATGATGATAAAGCTACTTTGTATGGATTGGAGTATAATTATAGAGATGCAACAATCCAATTTGCCGCAAAAAACACGTTCCAAAATAAAACTAATTTGCGCAGTCAGTAAAAGTCCTGTTTTAAGGTTTTTCGGGCCACCGAAATAGACGGGGAAACATTTTGTAGAAAAGTAGTTTACGTTTCTTTTGTGATTTCTATTGCTCTGTCGAGTTCATCGCGGGTTATGAGGTTTCGTTTGTGCAGCTCTTTTAGTATGCCGATTTTGAAATTCAGTTGTAAGCTCGCATTATTGGACATGGTAATCGCTAAGTCTGGTCGGTTGCAACTATAAAAATATTTCAAAAAAATAAAATAAAGAATTCTTAAAAAGAAAGTTGAGGGGTAAGAGATGGCTAATAATCAGACTACCGAGGGATTCTCGGGGGATTATCGGGCGGCGAATATACCGATGGAGGATTATGTTGCGAGGTTCGCCGGCGAGGAACACAAGGCCGGCGGGTTCGGACACAAAGCGGCTTATGACAGTGTAACCGCTCAGCTCCTGATGGGGCGCTTATACAAATCACGCGCCGGTCACATTAAAAAAGCGGTTAAAAGCACGAATTCAAGATCTTCAGCTCTTTCGGGCGCTTTGGCGAGATTGAAGGAGGATAACGCAGTTTTGCGTAGGATTTTTCGACCAAAAATGAATTTTTCATACTTTGATAAGAACATTGGTCAATTTTCGGTAAAAACTTTTAGACTAACGGGTCATGGCACATTTAAATTTGAAGGAACGCGCACTCTCTCAGAAAAAGAAGCGTTTGCAATCATGGATAAAAAAAACAAAAAAGGAAAACTGCTGATATTTGATGAAAACGGACGAGTGCTACAAGGGCGTGGGCAACTTTCCCCACGAGAAATCGAAATGTTCAATATCGTTAAACAAATCAAAGAGGGAAAAATTCCTGCAAAAGCCCCGGAAGTTAATGAAGCGGCGATAATTCCAAAAAGTGGTAACGCAATATTTGAATCTGTTGGACGAATTAGCGCAACAATGTCATGTCTAAAAAATAGAAAACAACAGCAAAAGAGCATACCCCGCCTATAAATCAGGGCAGATAGCAAAAGTTATTCGCAAACATAACCTTCAGCCGCTATTAAACCCTTGCTGGTTCAAGTTAAAACAGGGGGAGACTGTCTAAAAGCTCAGATTTTAACTAACCTAACCGTTACAGGTAGTGCATAAAAAAATGCGTTGTTTGCACATAGTGTATTTTAGTTGGCGGCGGCTAGTTTTTGGACGGTCTGGGGGGCTGAATGGCACTCGACAGGTTTTGTGTGGTCGGCTGTGTGACAAATTGGGCAAGTGTATAGGAATTTCACATCCTCGTCATGAACGAAAATTTAAGGAAAGCCCGTCATGAACGAAAATTTAAGGCAAGTGTCACAGATAGTGTAACCATCTCGAGCAGGTCTCTGCCTGCATCTAATACACGTACAATAATGGCAAAAAGTGTAGCCCTCTCGAGCAGGGTTCACCCCACATCTATTACACTTTTTAGGCGGTGGTGATTTGTATGTTGACGTGTATGATGGTATGTATGTTGACGTGTATGATGGTTTGTATGCTGGAGGTGATTTCGGCGGATTCCCATTATTCCTCAACGGTTCTGGTGTTCTATGTCTGCGGCAGTACACAATATAACTAATAACTAACACGATACCTATTATAATCGATATCAGCGCCAAAAAACCTGTGGTGCCTATAAAAGTTGAGTCTAGCCAGCTTTGTGTCGCGCTGTCATCTACTGCTCTATACAAGGCGGTAACTTTGATATTTTTTGTTACATATGTATACGAGTCCTCAGAGTTGTCCCAACCAGTAAAAATGTAACCTTCGCTTGTTGGATCCATTGGAGGTGTAACAGAGCCGCCATAAGATACAGTTTCGGATTTCAAGAGCCTTCCATCCCAATCTACAAACTCTACGGTATATCTAACATCGGAACCGCCGCCACCAGAACCGCCGCCACTACTGCCGGAGCCACTGCTACTGGAGCCACCGCCGGTGCCGGTGCTAGTGCCGGTGTTGCCGCCGGTTGAAGTGGCCGCCCAGTTTGCGACTAGGTCAATGTTACCTGTTGTGCCTGTTGGGATGCTGTACGAAACTTGAAAAGCTACACGAGTACCGTCGGCGTAGGTTACGTTCCAGCCCCGAAACTCATAATTTCTCAGGGTTGGATTGCCTATCGTGATTGGAAAAGAATTTTCGACACTATACCGCGTGGGATTACCTGCGGCGTTTGTGCCGCTGTTCAGCACATAGCGGATGTCATTTTGAATAAGAATCCATCTTGAGGTGACGACGACGTGACTTGTCGGCATTGTAAACGTCGCGGTTGTGGCAGTCGTGTTTGACAGCACCGCGATGCCCGAATTGACCGCCCAGTCAAAAAAAGTATAGCCGGTGCGTGTTCCGGCGTTTAGCGTCACCGTCGCGCCCACTGAATAACTGCCGGCGCCTGTCGGCGTGCCGTAGCTGTCGTTTACGGTTACGCTAAAGGCGGTAATAGACGTACCGAACACGTACGAGATATCAAAATTCGAGTACCCCTGCGTGAACGGCTCAGACCAAACAACGTTATCGCCTATGTATGCCCTGTAAATTGCGTCGTGCGAAGAATCACGGTTATACGCCGCAAAAGCGCGATTATCCGCGAATACGACGCCATCACTAACGACAAGCCGGTTAAAGTTGGTCGTGGTGTCTGTCACCCAACAGCCGCCGCCGTTACTGGATGCAGTATTTCCCGAAATCTCGCAATTACTCAAGGAAGCACTGCCGGAACCGCCAATGTATATGCCGCCTCCACCTCCGCCGGATGCTGTATTGCCCGAAATTTTGCCGCCCTCTACAACAAAAGAACCTGAAACAACTACAATGCCGCCGCCGACTGTGGCTTTATTGTCAGCAACCCTGCCGCCGGACATAGTAAAGGTGGTGCCATAGTTGGCCTGAGCGGTGTACACGCCGCCACCACTCCCATTAGGTGATGCTGTGTTGTTAGAAATCTCGCCGCCATCCATAGTGAACATGCCGACATTATACACACCACCGCCACCATAAGACCCAGACCCACCAAGATAAGACGAAGCTGTGTTACCCGAAATTTTACCACCAACCATAGTAAATGTGCCACCATTCCATGCACCACCGCCATAGGGCGCTGTGTTGTTAGAAATCTCGCCGCCGTCCATAGTGAACGTGCCGACATTATACACGCCACCACCACCATTACTAGCCATAGAAGCAGAGGCTCTGTTGCTTGAAATTTCACCCCCCGTCATCACAAAAGAGCCAATACTTGAAATGTACACACCACCACAGTTGAATGCGGTGTTGTCTGAAATTTTGCCGCCCGTCATCACAAAAGAACCAGATACAGACACACCACCATGGTTGCCAGTGTTGGCCGAGATTTTGCCGCCGGTCATGGTGAGCCTGCCGCCTGAATTAACACTCACTCCCGCGCCTGACGCGCCGCTTGCGTGGGTCACGATAATACCGGCAAGCGTCAGCGTACCTTGATTTTCAACCGTAATGGTGTACGCACCCGACGCGCCGAACAGCTCAAACTCGGCGTTGCCGCTGCTCCGAAGCGTTATGTCTTTGTTTGCCGGAATAATAAGCACGCCGCCGGTCAGACCAATCGGCCTATCCAGCGAAATGACAACCGATACACCATTCGCCGCGTTGCTGACAGCCGCGCGAAGCTCCGCCTCAGTCCCGACATTAACAGCCGTTTGCCCTTCAACACTCGGCACAAACATGCCTACAAACAAAACCGAAACCAGTAACGTCAAAACAATACTTCGCAAATTCTCCGCATTTAGGAGTTTTTTCATTGTTTGGATTAAATGACCATGATTCAACAACATTCGAAACATGTTAGCCATCTCTCGTTTGCCTAACCCGGAGAGCCAATTTAAGTCTTTCCCAAAAAATGACGTGTTCATAAAAATCACTTGACGAAGCAGACAGAGTTATAAACTTCAATATGTTGCAAAGGAATTGCATTTGCATAATTTTGTTGAGCATAATGAATTTATTCAATAGTCTTTTGACTATTCGCCGCAAAACTCAACATTTGTGATAATCGTATTTCCCTTCTTTGTCCCTTCTATTGGCTCGTTAACCAAAACTATCTTTTTTATAAATTTAGTTAAAAATTGTCGCTTTTCAAGGTCGCTTAAATTCTCCCAGTTCTCGCGAAAATTTGTCACAATATCCGCCTTGGATATGCTCGGCTCTCCACTATCATCAAGCGACGCCTCCAATTTCGCAATCTCGGCGCGTATAAAATCCCTATCCCCATCAAGCTGTTTCTTCATCGCACGATAATTGCCAAACTCAATTTCCCCGTCAACATAAAAACCCATAATTTCACGTTCTTTGCCGTCCAGCCGCTTTATTTTCTCATTAAGCACATTTATCTGCGCCTCAGCATCATGCCGCGCCTGTTGCCGTTTTTGCTCTAATTCAACAACGTCTAAAACGGCAAAATCCTCAATACAGGCGAAATATGCCAGCAATGCCCGTTCAATTTTCGGAGCGATTACACTTTTCGAATCACAAACCTTCATCATCCGTTTGCGGCAATAAAACGAAGCACTTTTACTAATGCCATTTTGGAGTTTCTTGGCACTACTATGTGGTACAAGACGCTCCCCACACTTGTCGCAATAAACGAATCCCGCAAAATAATTTCTTTCGCTCGGTTTTTTGGTAGGACTGACCACACTATTTTTCTTCATAATAATTTGCGCATCATTGTACAATTCCTCTGAAACAATTGCCTCATGTAATCCTTTAGTTTCAAAATTGCGACCCGGCTCATTTACACAATAGCGCACATTACCCACATAATTACAATTGCGTAAAATCACACGTACTGTTGCGGCGTTCCAAAATGAATCATTTTTTGTCGGTATTTCGCGTAAATTCAAACTTTTTGCAATGCCTGCAAGCGACATGCTTTGATTAACGTACATATTAAAAATCATGCGTACATTTTCAGCTTCTTTCTTGTTAATTGTTTGAATTTTCTGCCCTTTCGCCTTATCATAGCCGTAGCTAACACATTTTGAAGCATTTGTATAACCTTCTCTTGCCTTGCGTTCAAATCCAACTCGACTGCGCTCGGCTATGTTTTCCCGTTCAAACTCCGCAAAAATTCCGATAATTTTAATGAACATACGCCCCGAAGCGGTGGAAGTGTCAATACTTTCCATCAACGAATTAAAAGCACAGTCGCACTCTTTGAAAAGGTCGATAAGATACACCAAATCAGCCGTCGAGCGTGTCAAACGGTCAATTTTAAACACAAGCACATTCTTGACATGCCCCGCCTTAATGTCCGCAACCATGCGGGTTACAGCCGGACGCTCAACAAGATTTTTGCCGCTTATCCCCTCGTCAAGATAGACATCATAGACAGACCAATCCTTGATATTGGCGTATTCCTTCAACTTTTGCTGTTGTGCCCGAATCGAAAAACCCTCCTGCGCTTGCTCCTCGGTCGAAACCCGCGCGTAAATAGCCGTTTCCATAGAAAAATCCCCTATCCGTTAAATTCAGATGGAGATTTCTCTTGTGTAATCTTGTCCTTTTCGCGTTTAATCCGAGGAATTGAGGTTTTGAGAAAAAATTGCAACATTTCAATTTGCAGCTTTTCAGGCAAAATAATCTTCTTCCCCTCGTCCATAACTCCACCTCGCAAATCATATTTTTTCCATTATATGACACGCGATAAAATATCATGTCCGAATTTTCGCAAAAAGCTTGTCCGCAAACGCCCGTGTATCAACGGTTTGCGGTGTCATATGTTTTTCTTATGTTTAGCATCCGCCAAACATAAAATAAACACATGGGAAGTCTTCCATCTGTGCTTTGATTATATAGTATTTTGGTGAAAAAGTCAATGGTTTAGTCAAAAAATGCTTAGATAAATTTGTCGGAGGCTGAGTGTGGTGACATGCGGTTTGACAACGGTGAAATTCTCAAAAAGTGCGGCCTTAGTTTGTCCACACTTTACCGCCGGAGGGCGCAAATGCAACAGAAAATCTGATAATTTTCTCAAAAAGTCCTTGTTCAAAAGGTGTACCTTTTGAGACAAAGCAAAATATAGGTTGTAGCGACTTTTTGAGCTTGAATATATGATTCTTCGATTACGAAACTGTTAGTTTTTCGTAAAATCTCTTGACTTTACATATTTTTTAGTGTATAATATAAGAAAAAATTAGTGTCAAAAAGTACACATTTTGAGACGTAAGAAAGGTTTAGGTGATAATAATGGCTACAATTAGCCTGAATGAATTTATGGAATCATTTAACGGTGAACAAAACTATTTCTATGGTCATGGAACAGGGCGAATGGGGGGCAATGTTGCCAAATCAATTTTACAGCAAGGACTTATAAATGAAGGCACGCGTTTGGAACATACGGCGGTGGGATTGTCACCCAACCACACAGAAACGAAAAATGAACTTTTGAATTGGGGTCACCTTAATTCAAAACATGTCGTTGTGATTGAAATTCCTAAACAGTTAGTAGACAATTACAAGCGGCATAAATTTATTAATTCCATGAACTCACACGATATTATTTTAGAACCACGTAAGAATATGTACGGAGACGAGGGCAGTATTATACCCACTGGTTTTATTCGCGGATATGTTGATGCGGAAAACCAAACTTTTGTTGAAAACCCCAACTTTTTATTTAATGGCGAAAATAGGGAAGTAAACATGCAAAATACGCAAAAACAACTTGATGTCAAATATGCAGAAGTAGTACAGGTAGATAATGAAAGAAGGGCTTATCTAAAGAACCTCTTTTTACCTCAAGTTGAAAATGCGGATAACGTACAACCCGCAAAACAAGTCGTACAAATGCGCACACAATCCGTTCCGCAAGTCCTTCAAAAACCTATTTTCAAATTCGGCAGTTATAAGACGAAAAATTCTACATATCACATTATGCCGAACAAATATGGAAATTTCGTGGTATGGGGTGGAATGCATGGCGAAAACAAGCGAACTTTTAAGAAAGTTTATATTAACGAGGAAAACCGTTTGATTTTTGATAGGGGCGACGGGAAAACTCCAGACAGAACTACTACACTTCAAGCACCGAGAGCGCGTTTCCCCCTAGCGGCTGACGGATTTTATAAAACCTCGCAGGGCAACATCGGACGTGTGTCAACGGATAAAAACGGAGTTAAGCTAACAAATGCAACCGATGGTAAAGTTCTCGCGACAGGTTCAAGAGCTATTGTAACGCCTGATAATATGCTTCACATAGTTTCGGGTGGCGAGGTTAAATTCAGTTTTGGCGTTGCTGATTATGTTGAATCAATTCCGTTCATTCAATCCGTTCAGGATAACAAAGCGTTTAAGGCTACAACTGTTAGTGGCAGTAATGCGGCGGCTAAAAACATGACGTTATTATTTCAAAATGTTGAACCTAAGAAAATACAATTGAGCAGTTTAAAGGCGGGGAGTTAATGAGCTACTTACCTTCAGAGTTGTATGCCGCTCTAACGATGTTAGGAGATGATTATATATCGAAAATCCCGCAGGAACTTTGGGGCTGTATATGCGAAATGCGAAGTACCCATGTGTTTGTAATTGATGGGAACAAACCATTAGATGAGCAGGGTCTGTCTGAAGATGCCGTTGCCATGATTGCTTTACTAAAATTGAACTATTGGTGCGAAACCGAAGATGAAAAAACTGAATTGCTGAATCTTTTATACACTAACGAGGAAAAATTGAAAGAGCGCGTAGCATCTGCGGCAAATACAAGAGAATTGATGAAAATAATTAAAACCCATAAAGCGGACAATAATTGATTTAGTAGGCGAATCTAATAAATTTCTGAAAAGACATACCAAGCATCGAAATTAACTCAAGTGTGTTTCAGGTGTAAAAACATGGAATTTCAGTTGGCACTAAGTGAAATCGTGCGAAAGTATGGCAAGGACATATATTTTGATGTTCGAAGGTTGAAAGGCTTATTGATGGACGCTCAAGTTGAGAAAAAATACATTGTACAGATAACATCCTTTTTGGAAACAGGACATCTGAAGCAAGTACTTGAATTTGCACCTACACAAATTGACACTTTAAAACAAAATCTACTTGTAGCCGATATTGGCAGGGACACAGGGTACGATTGCAATGCCGTTTTAAGTATAGTGGCAAACATTTTAGCCTCCGTTGGAATAGAAAATAAACCCAATATTGAAAAAAATATTTCAACAAATATAGTGAAAACTGCGAAAAACATGCAAAATAATGTTCAAAAAACTAATGCTACAGAAAACTTCTGCCCTGAAATAAAAAAATCTCCATCTAAAGTGTTTACCCAAGACGACGCACGCAACTTTAGCTCACACGTTGTTATCCCTTGCGGTTACATAAAAATTGGCAAAAAAGCGTTTCATCATCGTAATGACGTAGAAAGTGTAATAATTCCTGACGGCGTAAAAACCCTTGATTATAAAGCATTCGGCTTTTGTGAGTGGCTGACAAGCGTAACCCTTCCCAACAGCATAATAACCATTGATGCGTGTGCGTTTATTGGTTGCACCCATTTAACAAGCGTAACCCTTCCTAACAGCATAACAGAAATCAACAGGAGAACGTTTGGCAATTGTTCCCGCCTTGAAAACCTTGTTATACCAAACAGCGTGACACACATCGGCTTGGAAGCCTTTTATGGTTGCCAAACGTTAACAAGCATAATAATCCCTGAACAGGTACAGGTTCTTAACGGTGATGCGTTTTGGTGGTGTTCAAATTTATTATCTATAAATGTAGACGTGAAAAATCGTCATTATTCATCGTTAGATGGTGTGTTGTTTGATATACATAAAGAAAAGATTTTATGTTATCCTGCGTGCAAGCAAAATAACTCTTACACTATCCCCAACTCTGTAACTCAAATCGGCAAAAGGGCATTTCTTACTTGTCGGAATTTAGAAAGTGTGATAATTCCCAATTGCGTAAAAACCATTGATGAAATGGCGTTTAGTTCTTGCACAAAGTTAACAAGTGTAACGATTTCTAATGGAGTAACAAACATCGGTGCGTTCGCATTTATTGGATGTATAAATTTGACAAGCATAACAATTCCCGACAGTGTAACAAGCATTGGAGCAAACATATTTTTTGAGTGTGAAAGATTAAGTCATGTTTTCTGTTCAAAAAACTCTCACGCCCACAAATATTGCAAAGAAAATAAAATCCGAACAAAAGCAGCCAAACAAAAAAACAAAGGATGGTTCAGGTAGGTCGATTATAGTAATTAGGCAGAAAGCAACATTTCGGTATTTGTTCAAAAGTAGACGAATCCAATAAATCTCTGAAAGTACACATCAAATATCAAAAGCCAACTCGAAAATGATGTCTTAGGTGTAAGTAGATGGAGCTTCGGTTAGCACTTTGCGGGACTGTACAAAAACATGGTAAAGAGGTATATTTTGATGTTCGAAGGCTGAAAGGTTTACTGATGGATGCTCAAGTTGAGAAAAAATACATAACGCAAGTAGTAACTTTTTTAGAAACGGGTCATCTAAAACAAGTAATTGCATCTGCGCCTATGCAAATTGACGCTTTAAAGCAAAATATGATTGTAAACGATATTTGCAAAGATACAGGGTACGATATTCGCGTCATTACGAACATTATATCAGATATTTTAGCTTCCGTTGGAATAGAAAATAAATGCCGTATCGAAAAGAATTGTTCAGCAGATATAATTGAAATGATAAAAATCGGAAAAGATGGTACTCAAAAAACGGGTGCCTCAAAAAATAGTAATCTTCAAACAAAAGTATTTACCCGTTACGACGCACGCAACTTGGGTCCACACATTGTTATCCCACATGGTTACACAAACGTTGACCTTGCCAAAGGAGTATTTGTTTGGCCTGAGGAGATAATTAGTGTAACAATGCCAGATAGTGTAACTGATATTGGTGAACGAGCATTTATGAATTGTGCGAGTTTAGCAAGTGTAAAAATTTCCAACAGTGTAACAAAAATACGTGAAAGCACATTTTTTAATTGTTATAATCTGGATAACATCATTATACCAAATAGTGTAACGGTAATAGAATCAAAAGCGTTTTGTAATTGTAAAAAAATAGCAAATATAATAATTCCCGAACACGTACAAATCCTCGAAAGCGATGCGTTTGCGGGTTGTTTAAATTTATCATCAATATATGTAGATGCGGAAAACAGTAATTACTCATCCATAGGCGGCGTGTTATTTGATAAATATAAGCGGAAAATCTTATGTTACCCTGCTGGAAATCAAAACAGTTCTTACATCATTCCTAACTATGTAGCTCAAATCTGCGGAGAGGCATTTTCTTACAGCAGAAATTTAGAAAACGTAACGATGCCCAATAGCGTCAAAAGCATTGGTAAAAATGCGTTTTCTAATTGTGTAAAATTAACAAGCATAACGATTCCTAACGGAGTAACAGATATCGGTTCATTCGCATTCTCTTGGTGTAGCAATTTGGCAAAAATAACAATTCCCGACAGTGTAACAAGCATTGACAGTAGCGCATTTCATGGGTGTGAAAAACTTCGAATTTTTTGTTCAAGAAATTCTTATGCCCATAAACACTTGAGCATGTATGGCTTTAAATCCCGCATTAAGTTAGTGTGGCATTAATGTTTGGGTGAAGGGCTACTGTTCAAAAAACTCTTATGCTCATCATTATTGTCAGGCATACAAAATTCGAGTAAACATAGGCGAACAAAAAAATAAACGATGGTTTAGATGGGGCGGTTAGCACTTGGGTAAAAAAGCACCACATTATTAGTTTAAGAGCAGATAACGGCATTTGGAAACCTATAAATGGCTTGCCTAAAAGATGTGTATAGTAATCGCGTAAATATTCAACTAAAGCGGGGGATAATAAAATGGGTACAATGGGTGAAGGTGTAATCACAGTTAAGCGCACATTAACGGTTTTTTTCTTATTGGATAAATCTAGTTCGATGTCTGATGGTGGTAAAATAGACCGTTTGAACGATGCCATACCTGTAACTATCGAGGCTTTAAAACAGGTGTTGGACGGCAATCCAAACTTACGCATAAAGATGAAGGTAATTGCCTTTTCTGATGAAGCTGATTTTTATGTTTGTAGTAGTGGCGGCGAGGACTTGGAAAACTTTAACTGGAAACCCTTGATTCCAAACGGTGGGACATCTACTGCGCAAGCGATTCAATTGCTTTGCGATCAACTAGATTTTGAAAAAATGCCAAAAAGAGGATACCCGCCTGTTTGCGTGCTTGTATCTGACGGATATTGCACAGATTCTTCATCATCATATGATGCCGCTATTCAACGGTTGGATAAAGAGCCGTGGGGAAGGAAAGCGGCTCGAATAGTTGTGTCTATTGGAAATGACTGCGACGAAACGTCACTTAAGAGATTTGTAAACAAACACGGACAATATATCAACTGTAATGACGCAAGGCAAATCGTTGATAGCATTAAACTTGTGACAGTTACAGCTACAATAACGGCAAGCGAATCAAAAGACACTCCAAACACCGATGGAGCCATCGAAAGCAAAACTGAAGACGAGAGTGACGGAATTTCTGCTGACCCCGATGCTTTATTCTAATTGAGCGTAACCTTATGGAAAAAGCAGAAAATGCAAATCCAGTCGAATTAGAGCATGAGACATCTGATATTTATAAAACTGCAACACATTCTTGCTTTGCCGTAAAAGTTAAAGGATTTACACACGTTAAAAATGGCAGTAATTGTCAAGACGCATTCTGTTGTAAAAGCATTAACGCTAATGGTAAAGATATTATCATTGTTGCGGTTGCTGACGGTCACGGTAGCCAAAAATATTATCTTAGCGAATTTGGGGCACGTTTTGCGGTAGACTGTATGTGCAGTGTTTTTGAATCTTATTTTGACGAATACATAAGCATTCGTGAACTATATGATGTTGTAAGAACAGATTTTCCACCCAAATTTTATCAAACATGGTGTGAGATTGTTGAAAAAGACTATGAGGGGCGCGAACCCCAAAACCAAAATGAGGAAAGAAACGAGATTCATAAAAAATATGGCACTACCGCCATGTTTTGTTTAGTAGTTGAAAATGCTTTTATTTTTGGAAAATTAGACGGAAATATTACGATTTACAAAAATAGTGAGTATTACGAGTCAATTAAAGATGACGACAATTTAATTGGTACAGAAGCATATACGGTATCGAAAAAAGATAATGCCCTTAAAAAATGGGGATTTGGTATAATATATGACGCCGATTTTTTAACTTTAAGCACAGATGGGTTGCGGATGTCCTTTGGGGAGGATGATGACCCGAAGCTATTTTATAATGCTATATCTGAAATTTACAATTATATTTGCAAGCATGGCGAATCTACTGCGCGGGATTCTCTGCCAACATTTTTGAACAGATGTTCAAAGGATGGTAGCGGAGATGATATTACTATTTGTTGTATTAAATCAAATACGAGTGATTAAAATGAGTTTGAGTATAGGGCAAAAATTGACCTGTAAGAGTTCAAAAGACACAATAACCGTCCTAAAAGAACTTGGTGCCGGAGGACAGGGTACTGTATATCTTGTTGAGGGCGCGATAAGCGGAAAAAAAGCCCTTAAATGGTATAATGATAAAACATTAGGAAGTAGTAAGCAACGTGATGAACTATGGACATCGATTTCACAAATAGTGGGCAGACCCCCCGAAGGGGATGTCAATTCATCATTTGCGTGGCTCATTGAATTAGTTGAATATGGCGACAAATTCGGCTATATCATGGACTTGGTTGACCACGATAAATACATAAAGATACTGCAGGTGATGACAGGAAAGAAACAATATCAACCAACCCAACAAATGAAAACGTTAATCAGCTTAAATGCTGTGACGGCGTTTGCTAAGTTACATGCGTCAGGTTATTGTTATCGCGATATTAGTGAGGACAATATCAGGTTTGACATCAAATCAGGTAATATCAAAATTTTAGATAATGACAACGCAGGGTTTGAACAGTCATCTAAATCATCGGTATTAGGCACACGAGACTACATGGCACCCGAAATTTTACGCGGCGAGGTATTACCTTCAAAGCATACAGACTATCATTCTCTTGCAACATTTTTATTTAGGCTTTGGATGTGGAGTTATCCGCTTTATGGTGCAAAAGCGTTGGCTTTAAGATGTTGGGATAAAAAAGCAATAGCTAAAGTCTTTGGACATGAAGCGTTTATTTTTGATAAAACTGATACGTCAAACGCTTTGCCTTATGAAGATGATGGAGATGACTTTACTTATGTGCATGATTTTTGGAAAGCCTGCCCTAAGCAATTGCAGGACTTATTTTCGGAAACTTTCGGAATTGGACTAAATAATCCCGCTCGGCGCGTTATTGAAACACGATGGATAAAAGTATTTGGACTAATGTATGACACAATTACAATTTGCCCGAATGACCAAAGCGAGAACTTTTGGAATGACGACAAGCAGGGCGGTGAACATAAAATCAAATGTTGGAAATGTAAAAAAGAGTACAAAGCACCTCCGCGCTTAAAGATAAAGAACAAAAATAATAATGTGCAAATTTCAACGCTAATCGTTAAACCTGCAACTCATCTTCTTGCAAGACATATGAATACTTTAGTTGAGGCGAAAAACGCCCAAAACATATTGGGAACTATGGTGCAGCATCCAACTGACAAAACTATGTGGGGCTTAAGAAACGAAAGCGGCAGTGACTGGATATTTATCAACTCTAAGAAAGAGGAAGTGCCTATACCTAAAGGGCGAAGCGTCCCTGCCATAAATGGAAACACAGTAAACTTCGGTAATGGATACATCGGAACATTTGAATCATCATAAATTGAGAAATAATGACGAATAACCCCTTATTTTTTTAATCGCTCAAAACGCATCAGAGTACGTTATCAGAACCTGAATCCGTTAAATATGGCATAAAGCCTGTAAATATGGTATAATAGAAACAACATAGATTGTCGAGCAGGGTTTCAGCGGTTCTGAACACGCTTTAGTGTAAATGGAATAATCATCCAAAAATTTGTTAATACTTTTGTTGTAGCATAAACGTGGCAACGCTGAGGAGCGACCACCCGCTTGCTACGGCATTTCGGCAGACCGTAAGTCTTTTGGCTTGCGGTTTTTGTCTGCCGATTTGTCCAAGGCGTATAAACCTCGGGAGTTTGAGGGCCGGCCCTCAAGGTTTTATGCGGCAAATCTGTCGGCGAAGAAAATCATAATCTGACTATAGGCAAAAGCCCAATCTTTCACCGGCACAGTCCACTTTTTCGCCACCTCTTTTATCGAAAAGAATACTACCTTTCGTATCGAATCGTCAGTAGGAAAAATTGCCTTTGTTTTTGTGAATTTCCGCAACATTCGATGATACGCTTCGACTGCGTTCGTTGTATAAATTAAATGCCGAATTTGTTCGGGATAGTTAAAAAACGTGGTCAATTCAGCCCAGTTCGCATCCCACGACCGAAGAATTGACGGATACTTTTTATCCCATTTTTCCCTAAATTCCTCTTTTGCATACTCGGCATCGTCCAAATTTATTGCGCCGTAAATTTTTTTCAAATCAGCGCAAATTTCTTTGCGGTCTTTGTAGTACACAAATTTAGTCGAATTGCGAATTTGGTGGACTATGCAAAGCTGTTGTTTCGTCTGAGGAAACACGGCGTTTATGGCATCCGAAAGACCTTTTAAATTATCATGGCAAGCCACGAAAATGTCCGCAACGCCACGGTTTTTCAGATCAGAACAAATACTTGTATAAAATGACGCCCCTTCATTTTCACTTATCCAAATTCCCAAAATTTCCTTCCGACCGTTCATATTCACGCCTAAAACAGAATAGACACATTTGTTAATAATTTGGCTGTCTTTACGACTTTTGAACACAATTCCGTCAAAGTAAATTATCGGATAAATCGATTCCAGCGGACGATTTTGCCACTCGTTCACTTCCGGTAAAATTTTATCGGTAATTTTGGAAATCAAGGTCTGCGGAATGTCCGCGCCGTAAATCTCGCGCAGATTGTCCTCAATGTCGCGTTGGCTCATGCCTTTGGCGTACATCGCCATTATTTTTTGCTCAATTTCATCGGTTCGGGTTTGGCGCTTTTCGAGAATTTTCGGCTCGAATTCGCCGTTGCGGTCGCGAGGCACAACAATTTCACTCTCGCCATAATCGCTGATTATCGTTTTGTGATTGTACCCGTTGCGCGAATTTCCGCTGTTGTTGCCGTCAACACTATGCTTTTCATAACCCAAATGTTCCTCCATCTCGGCTTCAAGCATTTGTTCAATCGTGCCGGCAAACAGCCGCTTCAGCTTAGTCTGAATGTCCCCCGTGCTTTGGCAGTCCTGCATCAGCAGACCGACCAGTTCCATTTCTTTTTCCGTGAGAATGTTTTTTGACGTTTTCATAGTATAACCTCCATTTGTTTGATATGGAGATTATTACCATTTACACGGAGGAAAATTCAGCCTCGTTTCAGCGTGTTCGTTCGGGTTCACGGGTGCGGGCTTGTTGTTTTTGTAGGGCTTTTAGTTGGGATTGTTCTATTTTGTTGATTATGCGGTCTTTATCGGGGTGGTTTATGATTTCTTGCCATTTTTCGGTGTGTTGGTGAGTTTTTTTGGTTAGGCGGTGTTCTAGTTTTTTTGTTTGGTCGGGGGAGAGGCCGGGTTCTGCGAATTGTTTTTTGAGGGTATCCTTGGCTTTTTGGAGCTGCATGACTTCTTTTATCATGGCTTGGTCGCTGTTTTCGATTATAATTTTGTGGACGGCTTCGGCGGTTATGCCGTGTTGGGCGAGTGCTTCGTATAGCTTGGTTTGCGAATTTCGCAGGGTTTCTATTGTTTTCTCGATTGATGGGTTGTTTTCGGCGGCTTTCTTTAGAAAATTGATGTCTCTTTGCAGGGATTGAAGCGTTTCGACGTTTGCTCGCGTTACTTTTTCTTCCATTTCAACTGTTCCTTTTAATTGCTCCTTGAATCTACATAATACGGGCGTTTTCGCACTCTGCAAAAAATGTGCGACAGAGGGTATAAGAGGATAATTTCTTGCAATACGGCGAATTCTTCGGGTTTTATTGCGTTTTAATTTAACATGTAGAATTGCAAATATTTTTTAGCGGTGCGCAATATGCAAATTGACAGTAATAATTGCCATTTTATTCTGCATCTAAAGTCAATTTGCTATATGATGCGTTTTTCGTAGTCTTGCGAGGATGATGTGCCGTGCCCGGTCGGTGCGCCGATGTATGGGTCGAAATTTTGCGATTGTGACGTGCGGATTTTCTCGTATGTGCCGACTAATTTCGAGAAATATTCCTGCGTGTCGGCGTCGGTCGCGCCCAAAATGGCCTTGAAAGCGCATGTGTCGGCGATGACTTTGCGCGCGTCGTGGCCGTAAATCATCTCGATTTGCGCCAAACTTTGCACCATGAGGCAGATGGTGATTTTTTTGGAGCGGAGCGTGGCCAACGCGTCGGTTATAGCGGGGATTTTACCAAGTCTTGGAAATTCGTCTAATAAGAACAAAATCGGGCGATTATCGGGATTTTCGGCGCGTCGCTCAAAAAAGCTGATGAATTGATTGGTCATGAGGGTTAACAGATTTTTCCATTGTTTTAGCAGGTGTTCGGGGATTTTGATGTAGATGTCCGCGCCGTTTTGCAAATCGGCGGGAGTTATAGTTTTTCGCCCATCTTCGGGCGTCAGCGCCGCGACGAGGTCGTCATCGGTCACAAGCGCGACGATTCCGCGGCTGATTTCGGCGGCAATTCCGGCCAAAACCTTGCCGTCGATGTCGGCGAAGCTTTGTACGCACAGCACCGCTTTTTCGCAGCCGCTTTCGGATACGATTTTTATCAAGGCGCGCGGGCTGAATCGTTGGATATTTTTTAGCGTGTCGATGAAGGATTTTTGTTCGTGGTGGAAGTGCAAAATCGCGCCGGTGAGGATGATTTGGGCGCTTTCGACCCAAAACGGCTCCTTTGCGTCGTGCGGCAGCGGGATGATGGCCTGCGCGATGGCGCGCGCTTCTTGGGCGGGATTTGTGCTCTCGTTGAGGAAAATAAACGGGTCGTAGCTGTAAGGATTTTCCTTGTCTAGGTTATTTTCGAAATGCCGCATGTCGGCGTCATTTCCGGCTTCGCCGGCAGGCGAAAATTTCCCTTCCGGGTCAAAAAGCCGGATATTTCGGCGATATTGCTTGGTATTTTCGTACAGCTCGCCCTTAACGTCAATGGCAAAAACGCTGCCCCGCCAATGTCGAAGCGTCGGAATGGCGACGCATGAGCTTTTGCCCGAGCCGGGCGTGCCGACGACTAAAACATGACCGTCCATATTCTCAGGCTTTGCAACGTATTGACTGCCACGCGCCCCGAAAAACACCCCGCGCGGCACATCGCTCACCAACAGCCGATTGACCGGCGGATTTTTCGCCGCAAACATGGCCGACGCGGCGTCCCCAAGCCGCTCCTCAGGCCGCCGGCCCAAAAGACGCAAAAACGACGACGCAACACCGCTAAACGTCTGCGTCAAAAAATTTATGAGCAAACTCGAAAACGAATCCATCTCCCAGCCCATAAACATCAACCGCTTAATTGCTTGATTTGGGCTTATAAACTTAACAAAAAAATTCGCCGAATATGTTGACAACTTTTTGGATATAGTGTATAATGTAATTAACAAGTTTGGGAGAGACAAGACCGAAACGGTCGCTCGAGATGGATTAATTAAAAGTAGCCGACACTTTACGAGAGGACGGCTACTTTGCTTTTATGCTAAAGTAGATAAGAAAAATTATCGTAAGCACTGCCACCTTGGATATAAATGCTAAATTTTTCTTCATACGCATCACCACCTTTCGGAGATGAGCGACCGCCGCTTTGTCCCACACCAAACTCTTATAACATTATACCACGCCTAAAATTTTTGTCAATTATCCTTCCAACAAAATTTTCGGCTACTTCTTAAAAGTTCTTAAAGAGCACGCCCGACGTGAAAAGGGGGGTTCCCACGCCGGACGCGCTCAAATTTCGGGGGTTTGGCTTTTAGAGGAGCTATTTTTTATACAAACTATTTAGCCCAACAACTTATTAAACGCTTCTTTTTGCTGTGCCGCGCCCTATAATTCAGGTCTGAAAAAATTCCTAATACCACCGCATTCCTCATTGTGCAGGGGCGGCGGCGACGATACAGCCGCTTAATAAAGCGCAAAAAATCTCCAAAAAAGGAACGCGGAAAAACTTTGTACTTTTTAGGTGCCGCGTCATTTTTACGAACAACATACGGGTTCATAAAATGACGAATGATGTTTTTCCGCGTTCCGAGGGGCAAACGAAGAACACAAACCGCCGAACTCGACCCGTCAGGGCGGGAGCGCTCAGCGTCGAGAGCGGCGGCTAATGCCGACGAAAGCTCCAAAAAGAGCCGATTTTTTGGGGCTATCCCTGAGCGAAGCGGAGCGATTTATTAGCGGTGTGGAGTGCGTCGTCGCAAAGCGGATTTATTCCGCTTTAGCCACTGCCCCAAGTTTTCACCTAATTTTTCCGTCCTTTCCGTCGAGGCGGCGTTCGATTTGCATTTGTTGCAGACTTTTTCGGGCTGTCGCGGGAGCTTCTCGCATTTGCTCCAACAAATTATATATCAGCACACGGTCGGGGTGGTTGTCGGCAATTTGTTTTTGGTTGCGATAGGCTATTTCGATTGCGTCAAGTTCTTTTTTAATCTCTGTTTCGCGGACGTGTCTTTTATCCAATTCTGACCGTTTGAGGTCTATTTCCTCGCGAATGCGCTCGATTTCATAAGGCACGTCGTCAAGCGGAATGTGGTATTTTGAATTAAAAGAATGCAGTGCGACATTGAGTTTTGCCTCGAAAAGTTCAAGCTCCTTGTCGATTTCTTTTTTACGCTTGCGCGCCCAAGGCGGCAGATTTTGACGCTCTGATGATAATTTCGCGATGTAATCCTGCAATTCCGCTATATTTTTAATTTTTTCCCCTATAATTTTCACATGGACCTCTAATTCGGGGATTTTTTTGAGGTATTGCTCCGATTGCAGGCGCAACAAAGCCAAACTTTGCTCAAGCATGACATACCTATTTTTTAATTCGTACATATATTGCGCGATTTCTTGAGCAATGTGGTATTCTGCACGCGGCGTTTGGAATTTATCTCTATTTTGCGCCGTTTTTTCGGCATAGGACGGATATAATTCAATCACACGCTTAGCCGACGTGAGAGTGGTACGCATCTGATTTGGCACACCATCGACAACGGACGCATTCGCATTGTTTTCCGTCGTTTCTGACGTATTCGCGGTTTTTATCTGCCGCTGTAATCCAATCACAAGATGCAACATTGCGTCTTGCTGTTGCTGCAAATTCGCTATACTCTGCGCCATTATTTGCAGTGCCATTTCTTGATGATCCATCCTGCCCATCCCCTTATCTTGGTCGAGTTATTTTTTTCTGTTTCTTCCGCATCTTCATTCTGTGCAAGTCCTCAACAATATCTAACACCATGTTCTCTAAGATGACGGCGTTCTTTTGGAGTGCGTCAATACTTAGCTCTTTATGCAACTGTGGGGGCATGTCGCGGTCTTGTTTTTTGGGCAAGTAGCCCATTTCTGCCAACAGTTTTTGCACTAGTGCCGGGTCAACTGGGGGGTCGATAGGTCGCGTTCGTGTGCGTGCCCTTTTGTCTAAATCATCAAATATCTGATTTATCTCTAAAATTCGGGCTTTTTTCTTCTCCAATCCTGACATTTTTAACCCCAACTCTTTTTTGATGCGCTCTATTTCGGCGGGCGCCTCGTCATACGCGACATTGTGTTCTATCTCAAAACTCCGTTGCGCGGCGCGGATTCTGTGCTCAATTTTTCTGATTTCCCAATCTATGTCTCCTTTGCGTATGAACTGCCAAAAGTGCATTTTTTGGCGCTGTGCCACTAATTTTGCGCCTTCGTCCTGCAATTTGTCAACACCTTTGACGCGCTCATCCGCATTTTCTGAGCGGAATTCCAAATTTATGATTGCCCGCTCGTCGCGATCACAGTCGGCTTTCAAAAAACACCGCTCATTTCCAAGCACTGCAATGCTTTTGTATTCCTGTTGTTCCGGTGGTTCTTGCCGCATTTTGTAATTTGCGTTCATCAGCGCGGCGCGTGTTTCGTTGACAGCGTGAGATTGTGCAGATTCGGGCATTTGATTCCGCACTCCTGATGCCGCGCCTACGGCGGGCGAGTTAAGTTTGACAGCGTGAGATTGTGCAGATTCGGGTGTTTGGTTCCGCACTCCCGTTGCCACGCCTACGGCGGGCGAGTTAAGTTTGACAGCGTGAGATTGTGCAGATTCGGGTGTTTGGTTCCGCACTCCTGATGCCACGCCTACGGCGGGCGGATTAAGGTTGGCGCGTATACTGTTACGCCGCTCGATTTCGCGATTATAGTCGCCCCGACGTGTGCGTATGCCCTTTTTTTCTAGAGCCGCCGCCTCGTGACCCAAGTGTATGTAGGGCAGACGGTCTATGCCTTGCTCTTTGTACGAACGGTGGTCTAAACGCTCGGCAAGCCCTTTACGCTCAAACATATCATTATTTGTATTGGCCCAAGCCTTGCGCCATTCTAACAAAAGTTCCTTTTTATTCCAATCGGTGTTTTTCTTTCCGAAGCCCTTTCGTGAAACATGGCGCGTAGTCAACATAATATGCGCATGTGGATTGGCGCTGTCATTGTCATGAATGGAAAAATCAGCAACCATACCCATTTTAACAAAATTTTCCTGCAAATAAGCTCGTAAAACCTCGACATGTTCCTCTAAATCAAATTCCCTCGGCAGAGCAACAATAATTTCCCGCGCAAGCTGAGCATCCTTACGTTTTTCGCTTGCCTCAACAGCGTTCCAAAGGGTTTCACTGTCCATAAATTCGGGCGGCGCATCATCCGGCAACATAATTTCACTATGCACAACGCCGCCTTTTGAGCGGTAATCATGGATTATTTTGTCGCCCTTTGCATAGATTTTTTCGCCCCTCTGGTACGCCGCATGAGCCACCGACTGCATCTTCGCACTCCGCCGATAAGCCGCCGCACCTATCGCCGACCGCCCAGAACTACGCCCAACAATGTTCACCTTCATGTAAAAAATCGCCATAACTGAACCCCCATTTCGAGGCAAAAGAAACAAATAAACCCTCAAAACACTATATTCCGCACCGTTTGTCCACTATGCAATGTTGCGAAGCAACATATACTTGCGCCCTTACATTTTCTGACAAGGGCGCAAACACAAAATGCCCATAGAGTGGCCACCACTCATAGCAGGGCAATAATGTCAGCGCCCTTGTCAGGTTTTAAGAGGTCGCTGAAAAACTCGCGCTTCGTTTTTGGGCGGTTAACTTTGCGTTTTGGACATGCTCGTTAATATTCGGCTTATTTTGAGCTGATAATCCCTGTTCGGAACTACATTTAAACATAAGAACCACAAAAAATAACAGGGTAGTTTGGATGGTAAAAAAACTAACATTACAAGTAGTAGACGCAAACGACGACACCTATGATAAAGAATTTAAAATAGCTGTCGTAAAAGGGTATGGAAAATCGTTAATCTGTCCCGATTGCAACTCTAAATTATTGAGCAGGGGCGGTTGCATGAATGGGCATATAGCGTACACTATAATCGCCGAAGAAGACACGCTGGACTTGTTGCTCTAGATAAAATCGGGTTCTACGCGCAGAATCGCTTCGCTAAACGCCCATTTCAATATGTTCTGCGAATTTGTGAAGTTTGCGAAAAAATTTGCGATTTGGGGTTGACTTTTTCGAAAAAAGGAGTATAATAGAGGTAGAAACAAGGCTTCAAAGGGCTACACGTTAGCCTTGATTACTAGTTTTTTATAAAAAGAGTAATCGCAACTTTCGCGGGTCGGCGATTACTTTTTTGTTTGCGTGAGGTGCTTTTTGCACAGTTTATACATGCAAATGATAGCTACAATTGAAACTATCGCAAGAGAAACTATAGCAATGACCATGCACACCACCCCCTTTGTCGTAGACATAAGAGGCTAACAATGTAACCGTCCAGACTTTCGCCTGTTATCCACCTTGTTTCTGTTTGTCGGTTGCCCGACTATTTGATTATACACTACTTGTTTTCGAATAGCAACTTTTTTTGTTTCTTTTATTGCTTTTTAGGTTGCACCCCGAGGTTGCATGAAAAACTCGATATTTTCGCATATATCGGGGTGAAATATAGTGTCTTTTCGTTGGGCGCAAAGACACTACTAGGTTTTAGCGGGTTCGGTTGTATGTTTGGTTTCTTCGTTCGTTGTCGGATTTTAGTAGCTTTTCGCGTTCTTTTTTGTCGGTCGTTTTGTAGTATTGGGTTAGAAAGGCTTGTTCTCTTTCGTATTTGTGTAATTGCTCTTGTTCTTTGGTTTGTTCGCGAATATTTGATAGGATGTGGACTTCGTATGGGGGCAATTTGTCAATAACTTTTTGGAAGCTTGCGTCGTTGATGGTGTTGAGTTGATGTTCTATGCGGTCCCGCAATATTTTGTCGCGGGTTGATTGGGGTGGTTGGTGTGTTTGTTCGAGCAAACCCGAGATTTGTTGGTGGTCGGGGCAGGTTTCGTTTAGGAGTTTTTGAGTGTGGTACTCTAATTCTATAGTTTCCTGTTTTTTCCTGATGGACTGTACTGTGATTTGTTTGTTGTTTAGTTTCTCTTGCTTTTCGCGGATTTCCTCTTGCAGATGCTTGATTTCTTGGTATGCTTGGCGGGGGTCAACGTTGAAGCGGTTTTTGAAATAGGCCTGTGCTTGCTCCAATTCTCGTGTTGCTAGTGCGATTTTTTCGTCTATGGCTTTCTTTTTCTTAAAGTCCAAAAGACGCATGTTTTGTCGATTCTCTTGCAATTGCGCGGCTCTGCTCTGTAAGGTTTCAATATTTTTGGCGTGTTCGTCCATGAGTTCGGCGCGGTATTCCCGGTTCGTAATCTCCTGTTTTTCTCGGTTATGCTCGGCCATCAGCGCGTTTTTCGCCGTTTCAAGCTCAATATATTTTTCCCTCAATGCGTTCATACGCTTTGCCGTTTGTTCGGCGCCGTTCTGCTGTTCCCGCGTTTTTTCTATACGTTGCATGGCTTTTTCAGCTTTGAGCTGTTTTTCCAACGCCGATACATAGGGCGGTTCACTTTCGGTTTCAATCGGTTTTTCTATATATTGCGCCGTTTTTCGGGCTTCACGCATTTTTTGCAATTCTTTTTCGAGTTTGCTCAATTCTTCCGTGCGCGGCTCTGTTGCACCGATTTTAAACTGTGCAGTTTCTTTTGATTCTGCGTGATAAGGCGTGATTTCCCGCTTGTGCTCCGCTTTTTTGGCGCGTTCTTCATTGCGCTTTTGGATTTCGCGGTTATAATCGCCCCGTTCGGTGCGTATGCCTTTTTTCTCCAGTGCCGACGCTTCGTGTCCTAAGTGGATGGTCGGCTCGCGGTTGATTCCTTGTGCGCGAAGGGTTCGGTGGTCGATACGTTCGGCGAGGCCTTTTTCCTCAAATTTACGGTTAGTAATATTCGCCCAGTTTTCGCGCCATTTTACGAGTTCGGTGTCTTTGTCCCAGTCGCGATTTTTGCCGCCAAAGCCATCAGGCGTAACATGGCGCGTCGTGAGCATAATATGGGCGTGTGGGTTGCCCTCGTTATTATGCACGGCAAAATCGGCAACCATGCCTTTGTCAACAAAAATTTTCCTGTATATACTCCCGAAGTAGGGCTTTTTGTTCTTCCAAATCAAATTCTATTTGAAGCGCGACCTCGATTTCCCGCGCCAACCGTGCGTCACACCGTTTTTCCTTGGCTTCGACGGCGTTCCAAAGGGCCTGCCTGTCCGCAAATTCCGGCGGCGCGTTTTCGGGAAGAATTATTTCACTATGCACAACCCCGCGTTTTCGTGTGTAGTCGTGGATTATTTCGTCGCCATCGCCCCCAAGTTCCCCGCCCGAGCGATATGCCGCCGCGCCTATCGCCCGTAACTTTTCCCCTGCCCGATACGCCGCCGAACCAACAGCAGACCGCCCCGATCCGCGCCCGATAATCTGAACGTGTAAATGATAAATCGCCGTTACGGATTCCTCCGCTTTTGTGCTTCCAAGTTACCCTCAAAGTCGCATGGTTTGTAGGATTTCTCGGTTCGACATTCCGGGGGAATGTGTAAGTGCGCCCTTCTCGCACTTTTTAGGAAAAAGCACAAAAAGCCCGGCAGGAGACGGACAGTTCCAGTCACGTGAGCGGCATTAGTCGGGACTTTAGCACTCGCCGCTGTCTGTAGGAAGAAGCTCCACCGAAAGACCCGAACGGAGCGGACACTTACAGTAGAAACGGAGATTTTTATAAAAAATCGGAGTGCCAACCTTATCGGTGAACGTCGAGCTTTGCGAGCGTTCACATCGGGAGTGCGTAACCAAAAGTTTGGACTTAAGCGGAGTGAGGACGCCAACCTTATCGGTG
>Ga0123356_10001611_pt1 | contig 24764 bp, 19 predicted proteins | sample TergutEmb28metaG_2_FD_92546 | JGI IMG/M metagenome (GOLD analysis project Ga0123356, IMG submission 92546) | Embiratermes neotenicus P3 segment gut microbial communities from Petit-Saut dam, French Guiana - Emb289 P3 | ecosystem: Host-associated > Arthropoda: Insects > Digestive system > Gut ...
GCGGCTTTGGCGGCGGAGGTTTCGGTGGTGGTCGCTCTGGCGGTGGCTTCGGCGGTGGTGGCTTCGGTGGTGGTCGCTCAGGCGGCGGCTTCGGCGGCGGGGGCTTTGGCAAAAGATAGTATTTATTATATAAGGAAAAGCGTCTGCTCCGGCAGGCGCTTTTATAGTTGTTGATTTATAGCAGATCAATGAGCTTGAACTAGCTTACTTCCCATATATAATCGGCGCCTGAGTTTCCAAACGAAACACGGCAGCCTTTTTCAAGACCTATTGGTGTATTTGGCGGCACTTTCTTGTCATTTACAAATGTCCCTGCATTTGAGGACAGATCTATTATTCTATATTCGTTTACACTCCGCTCAATGACGGCATGACGGTGACTTACAGCTTTCGTTTTTTTATCAAATTCAAAATTCGATTGTTTTTTACCAACTGCAGCATTAAAACGGCCTATAGTAAAAATCTCGCCATCCTTAATCGACACTTTAATCAGCGGCGGCAGACCCGCTCGCCCCACACAACTGAAACCGGGACTGTCAGGCATTCCCGGTATATTTTGCGGCATAGTATCTCTCTCTGTTTGCTCATTAAAAAACTGTGCAGATTCCAAATCGCGGGATATCGATAAGTTTTTCTTTTTTCCCCTGCTGCTAAAAAGTCTATATCCTCCGAGTTCTCTTTCTTTTTTACTTTGCTCATATCTAACCGGTACCGGTTTTTCATTAACTTCCAACACTTCTATATTAGAGCCGTAAACGAACTCATTATTTGTTTCTTCAGTCTTTTCTGTTTTTATCTGCTCATCCCGGTTATCAGAAATAGGGGCACTACTAAATAATTCTTCGGATTCTGCTGTGTAGTCATTAAGCATTTGTAAGAATTTTGAAGGATTAAAGTCTTTAATAACAGCACGAAGCACTCTGTTCTCTAATACAGCATCAGACACTGTCATCATCTTTGATATTTCAACAGCCATTTCGTAAAAAGCATCATTTTCTGAACACCCGCAGCTCGACGGAATGTATACATATCTGACTGCTCCTGTATTCTTATCGTAATATAGATAATCAGCTTTTATTACAAATGAATTTGGTTTCATGAACCAATCCCCGCATATAAGCAACGGATTTAGTAGATTTTGCCATAATTCTACATACTTTTTCGGTGTTAAATCACCTGAAACATGCCGCATTTTGCACATGGTTCCAATTTTATAAATAAGCTCAATATGTCCGTCAACATTCTTATAATGAAACGGCAGTATGAAATCCGGACAGTCCGTTTGTACTGTTTGTAATGCATTTTGATCCAATTCGGTTTCAGGTATTTTTACTACCAAATGTGAACCTGCTAAAAAATCACTTTCGCTTTGTATTTCGTAGTTCATAGACGTACTCCTCTTTTATACTCCAGTAATGTTATGATTTGCCATCCTCTGTCGGTTAATACAGGCGCACTACCTCCGGAAAAACTTTTTGCATCGAGAAATACCGCATCAATCACAATATTCCCGGTTATGTTTATATAACCCCACAATTCACCATTTTTGACTGCTGCCAAATGCTGCCCGAAAGATAATGCATCCTCGAACATAAACGGAATGACTTCAGTTCCGTCTGTGTTTATAAAACCCCATTTATCACCTCGTTTAACTGCCGCAAAACCCTCATCAGAAAACGGGTGTGCATCATCGAAAAGAAAATCCGTAAAATCACCATTGGCAAAAAGGCGAACTATATCACCATCTCGAACAAATACAGCACCTTGTGCATAACAACGCCCCGGTTCATCTCTAATCACGTCATCAAATTCCGCAGGTATCAGCCAATTATTTGATATATCAATTACTCCCCATCTGCCGTTTATTTTTGCTGAGGTATAACCTCCTGAATACATTCCGATATCTTCAAAAGTACTTTCCCCCGTCTCAAAATCTCCCGTAGCTCTGCGCCAGTATCCATCAAGCAGTATAGAAATACGGTCTTCCGCAAAATTACCGAAATCGACGACAGGATCGTGTGTAACTGCTATGCGGTTATTATCTTCGTCAACCGCATAAATACTACTGCCACTCCTCACTATTGCGCGACCATTGCTAAAGGTGCTGATTTTATCGTATTTAAAAGGGATGATTACAGTACCTTCATTATTTATGATTCCCCACTTTCCCTCAAATCGAGCCTGCATTGTATGCTCAAATATATCAGACATATTTTCGTATGACACCCGGCTTATCTCATAAACGTACCGCGATTTTTCGTAGACGCTTAGAATATTTATATCACCGGTTCTTTCAAAACCGTTTTTGAGCACGTTTAATGCTTCTTGTATTTTTGAAGTATTCAAATAGTAGTTGGCTGCTTCAATAAAAACATGTGCCTCTGCGTCTTTCCTGCTCATCTGCTTTTCCAATAAAGCCGTGTATCTGCGTGTAAACCCTCTTTTATCCAGTAGAGCAATATACGCCCTTTTTAATTCACTCTCTGCCAGTCCCGTATGTGAGGAATCTAATCCTGCAGCCTCCTCCAACAGCGGTACTGCTCGAATATAAATTCCGTCCTGCATCAGTTCTTCCGCCCGGCTAATAAGAATGAGTTGCTTCTCGGCATTGGATTTTGAGTTTGCAACTATAACCCATGATATTATCAGGAATAAAAGGCACCCGGCGCTTATAAAAATCCGAATATAATTTTTCAATGTTCTGCCTCCTCAATGTGTAAAAATCGTTATTATGATGCCTGCAAACAGAAATGGAACAAGAGGCATTTTATCTTTACTTCTTATCTTTTTTAGAGCGACCAGAATTAATCCTGTCATTGCGGCAAGTACAGTACCATAGAGAATCGCAGGTACGGTTTCGGCAAACCCCAGATACAAGCCTGCAGCAGCCATGAATTTCACATCACCGCCTCCCAGAGCTCTGCGGCTGATAATGTATACCGAGAGAAACAGTCCTCCGCCAATTAGCAACCCTGATATCGACTCAGTAAAGAGACTTATTCCATTTTCCGTATCAAGAAACATCATTGGCACTATCAGCAGCAACCATCCAAAAAGCATGGTTAATACAAGAGCATTTGGAATTTTCTTTGTGTTAATATCAAAAAGCATTGCAATATAACTAAGGATAATAATCAGCGCAAAACGGAGCAAAGAAAATGCAGATAACTCCCCCGCAAATGCTATAAGCCAGACGAAGAAAATAACAATAAAACCCGTACCAAATACTATAATTTTTCGTTCCTTCGCAATCGTAATCATCCAATATACCCCTCTCCGCTTCCGCCCAGCCATGCTTTTGTAATTACCGTTTGTGTCACCCTTAAAGATGGACCGAAAGGAAGCTTTAATGCACCAAATGTATACTCAATCTCATATTCCACAGTCAATTTTACATTCCCGTTTCTATCAATAATGACGCAATCACTAAAATCGAAGTTTAAAACCCTCACACTCCTGAGATATTCTTCTCTGGACATATCTCCGTTTGCTAAATATCTGTTTATTAACGGCTCTACCAGTTGTTCTGCCGCCATATTCCGTATCTCGCCGGCTCCATAACTTAAAATGTTTTGGATTGCGGCTTTAGGGTCACTCATCGCTGTTTCTGCTGCCCTCAGTACCCGATTGCCGGTATTTACATCAAACCCGTTACCCTTTGAAAGAGACTCTATCCCGTTTATAACAGCATCTATGTTTTCTCCTACAGTACTTGCTTTTCTATCTAGCGACATCAACCCGTCTGCCGCTCCTGTGACGTACAGCACATAACTGTACATAGACAGTGTGCTTGCAGCTTGTGTTAAAGCATTATGTACACGAGCTTGAAGCGTTACAATATTAACCAGACTGAGAATTGAGATAATAAGTAATAGAAACGGAATAAATGTTCCTACAGTTTCTACAACAATATATCCATTTTCATCTTCTTTCATTAGTACCCCCTGTAATCGGTCACTGCAAACGGAATTGTTGACGGCATACCTATACCTCTTGAGTCAGAGAAGTTCTGAGCGAAAACCATTGATAGAAACAGCATTCTCATATCTACAGTAGTTGTTAGGCTAAAATCTGTTTTCATATCAATCAGTTTAAATCTTTTTCCTTCTGACAACGCTCCCGCCATTTTCCCTTCGTCACTGAAAGAACCGCTTTTATAGTTAATTACATTCCATTCAATCAAATCAGCAGTACGTTTTGCCAGATTGAACGAAGCATCTGAACCAAACAATCCTTTTGCTATGAAGAAAAATACAAGATAGTTCGAATATGTAAGCCCTTTATCATTTTTTTCATTGTCGGTAACCGCCATATCTGTCGCTACGTCAGCAAGCGCTTTTGTAACCCCGCCCGGGCTGCATATCCATTCTCCCGATTTTCCGCTTTTAATCAGCGGTACTTTATACCCCGCCCTGAGAGTTGCTGTATCAATCGCCGATTCTGCTGCCACAAAAGCCGCACGAGCCAACTCCCCCAATAAAAGTGAAAGGGGCGGATTCCATGCAAAGGCTGTTCTTATTCCCGTTATTATCGTCGTGACCTCACTAACACTAAATACCGTTATATAATTACAAATCAAACGAACAATAAAAATCAATCTTGAAACCGCACTCAAGTTATTTGCGGCATTTGTGCTGCCATTGTAAAGATACTCCCATTCCGATTGAAAAAAATAGTTGACTTTCGGACTGAGCGGAATGCCTGTTATCGATTTTGGGAAGCTTATACCGCTGAGTTCTTCTCTGCTTTTCCCTGTTGCTTCAGGTCTTGCCGTTACATAGTTTGAAAATACCGAAGTACAATAGGACAAAAGAAGCAAATAATCAGCCGCCCTCATAACGCTCCCCAAAGGGTCGGAAATGACATTTGATACAGGTTCTTTTGATGCTTGAGGAATAATTTTTACAATATCCCGCATACTCATGTGCTCTGAATTTAAACCATTGTCGCCGTTAATATATTTCGCGCCCAGCGGAGTATTTGTTAGTCCTGCATACGCGGAACCCGCCATATCTAAAAGTTCGTTTATCATATTACGCTGCTTTGCTTCAGGATTTGCACCACTTGCCTCATTCTGTTCATCAAAAAGTTTCACCGGGGATATATCCGGCTGGTTCATAATCAAGTCCAGTTCATCAAAAAATGTTTTATTTATATCTGAACAACCAGCAAATCTTAAAAAACCCGGCGGCACATTATATGTAATGTTTGCTCGTGTATAGCCGGCAAATATCGTGGCACGGCTGTTTTCCGCCGCAATCCCCGACGATAGGGCAAATCCGGAGTTTAAGAGAATATTCTCCAATTGAGAACGTGTAAGGCTTGGTCCCGTACTATTATTCCAGTTTCTATACATAACACTATCAAGCAACGGCTTCATAATGTTGTCTATATAATGATTTCCGCTTTCTTTATATGTGTTTGCCATTTCTTCAAGATTATCCCACTTTAATATATCTCTATATCTCTCAATAATAGATTTTGGAGGTGAGCCGGTTCTTTCCGTAAGTGCCGTCCTAAGTTCCGCATTGCTGCCTCCGCTGCTTAATCTGCGTTCCAGTTCATCAATGTTTCGGCTCAGCTCACTTTTCATATTGTCAATTTGACCCGCAATATTTACCACTTCATCAAATCTCGGTTTAAACCTGTCTGCGTGGTCTTTGGCATTTTCAATAGTTCTGTTAAGCCCTTGCGGTGAAGATGTGTTTTGCCACCGCCCGTTACTCCAGTTACTGCCCACGGGGCCACCGGCTGTTCGTGATCTTATGTTACCGAGAATCGCAGTATATCGTGCTGCCATGTCGTTTTTTGACGCGTCACTGCTTGCGTTTTCCCATGCTTCATAGCAGGCTCTCAGGTTTACAAATTGCTCACGGATTAAATCCAATGATGACGATACTGTTCCGACTGTGCCTCCTACAATTCCTCCGTTGACCTGGTCACATCTGTCAGCTGTCGTAATCGCCCTATGCAGCTCTTTGTATTTTTCATAAATATCTGCTATTGCTGATTCTATTTCAAGTTTGTCATTGATGACTCCTGTGTCTTCTTTAAATGTGCTTGAACCAAGAAGCTCAAGCATATCTTGAACAATGACGACAGGCCCGCGAAACTTCATGTATTCCTCAATCTGCCGTTGCAGCACATCTATATTTCGAAGATTCTTCTCGTCTGCAAAGAGAGGTCCGGCAACCGATAAATTACTTCCATAGAACAGTTGCAGTGTTCCCATCGACCTGTCTTGCTTTGATTCTCCAAATACAGAAACTGTAATATATTCATCCAGCAGTTTTCCCAGAATCGGATCATCCTCGGCAATGCCAAATAATCCATAGAGGTCATTAAGCAAAGAATTATACTGTGCCAGCACCGAGTTTGCCGCCAACTGATTTGCATCTTGCACAATGCTGCGAGCCGTGTGGATTCTAGCTAAATCAACAGCCGTCCCGCTCACAAGAACTGCCGGTATCAGCAGTAATGTAACAAACACTGTCACAGCGCCTTTTGAGTCTTTGAAAAATCTTTGCATTAGCATTATTACCTCCCGCCTCTACCATCCTAATATTCCGGTAACTCTGTTGCCGAATGAACTGATTGCCTCCATGACACTATGCAGGTTATATCTATCGGCAATAAACTCAACGAAATCGCCCGCCATATCAATACTGCGGATGAATTCATCCGTGTTTTGAACAACCGCTGTTGAGGTTGCAGTTACTTTAATGGTCACAGGAAAGCCAATGAAAGATAAATTTACCGGCATTGTAAATTCCCGTGTCGCTGTAACAACAGCTTCTTTATAAAGTATTCTGTTAAATATGCCGCTGTCTACACTAAGCTGTCCCGCACGAGAGCTTATGCTGCGGCTCTCGGCTTCAATGACTATTGACTCACCTTTAGCCTGAATATCACCGTCTTTTATAAATACGTCAGCATAAACATTTCTGAGCCGCCTTATATCATTTTCTCTAAAAAATGACATGCTGTCTTCGTTGAAAAAAAGCCAAGTGTCACTACTCTCTGTAGCAAGAACTGTTGCCGCGTATTGTGTTGCACGCTGCAGGGCAGCTCGTGCAGGCAAATAAATCGCGAGCAGAACCAACGCGGCAAAAATCATTATCATTATCGGAAAAAGAATAGTTGCTTCAACAACAGCATCTCCGGCTGTATCCTCTAAACATTCACTTACGATATTCCGCTTGCTCTTCCTGTGATTTGCTCCCAAAGTTCTTGCAACCATCCGCTTAAAAAGCCCCAAATCAGAACAATCGCCAACACTGCAACCAATATCAGAAGTATTGCGACAACTACACCCGATAAACCACGCTCGTCGTTCTTCAGATCGCTTATAAACTCCGAAGCTATTTGATACGCTTTGCGAGGAATCTTTTGTATTCTTCTCCACATTTTTTGCTCCTCCTTTTAAAATAAAACTATATTTCTAAATCCCTGAAAAATTCATCGCAACAGGAACCATTAGCATTACGAGGATCGCCAAAAATAAAAGCATTGTCGGAATCATCAACTTAGAATTTGCCTTTTCGGCATCACGCTTTGCAATATGGCGTCGCTCCAACCACGCCTCACGCGCCATATCCTTTAAAAGCCTTCCTATTTCCGCATTACCTTTAGAAAGATTTTGCATAATCGCAGATGCAAGCTTTGCGCTTTCCTTTGTATTACATCGATTAATGAAATTACTGAACGCTGCCTCAGGGCTGACCAGATTATCAAGCTCTTGCGAGGTCTTACGCATTTCAAGATAAAGCTCCGTTTCCTGACTAAATGCAGTTTCTTTCCAGGCTCTGTCCATAATCATGCCCGAGGTTACAAGAAGAGCCAGCTTGGATACAACATTTGGAAATTGCTTTATAATAGAGCTTCGGCGTTTGCGAACCAAATCATTCAACTCATCATACATTGCATAAACCAGTACAAGCACCAACAGAGTACCTGCCCCTATGACAGCTGTGCCTGCTGATGTTCTCTCAAAAGCAAGGAAAATAACACCCAGCAGCAGTGTAAATCCAACACCAATTAACGGATATGACAGTATTTTTGCCAGTAGCTGTTTTGTCTTATTTGAAGCATGCTTTTTACCATATAACTCAAAGCATTTTGACATTATCAGCTTATGGATATTTCCTTTTCCTATGGCTTCTATTTCACGTTGCAAAACATAGCCCGGCATAATAAATGTGTTGATACATTTCATGTCTCCTTTTTCCAAAGCATACATGTCACGCACAAGTTTTTTTAATCTCCCGTCAGATTTACCACCGGAAAATATTTTCATTATTAAAAGTATTATTCCGCTATATCCGAGCATTTTCACTGATGTTTGCTCATCTTTTACTTTAATCTTGTCTATCGTGTTACGATTGTCAATATGCTTAACATAAGCAGCCTGTCTCCAATCCTCCTTGGTTACCCGGCCAAGCAAAATGAGCCATGCAACAATCATTAATGTAGCGGCAATTAGAATGATTATAAGCATTTTTTTATCCCTCCGACTATCTTTTACAACTTTACATTGCTGAATTTTTTTGCCATTATAAAGCTGAGTATAAACACTATCAGTCCTCCTGTTGATACTATGCGCCCAACTCCGGTTGTATAAATCGCATCCATAAAACCTGCGCCCGCATATCCGATAATGCCAAGAATCACCAACGGCATAAGAAGCATTATATTTACTTCAGACTTCGCCGCTGTCATAAGTGTATCTATTTCCATCTCGATTTCCATCTTGTCGGCAATTATCTGTTGAGTTTCGCGGATTATCTCATCCGCTCTGCCCGATTTTCCTTCTATCGTCGCGTAAATTGTAGCAAAGCCGGCAATATCTTCCAGTCCGCTGCGTCGGGCTAAATCAGAAAATGACTCTGACAGCGGCACTGCATTATTAAATTTGCCGACGGCTATATCAAGCTCCGTTATGATATCACTGTTTTCCGGGTATATCAGAGTCAAGTCCTCTCTGGCACTTTGCAGTGATAACAGCATCGGGTTGCCTGCTCTCATTGCTACCGACATGGCTTCCAGTAGGTCAAAGAATTGCACGCGCAGCTTTAGCAAACGATTTTTTACGGAAGCATGCATTGATGTGAATATGTTAACCGTGCCAAGCATGACACCTCCAATAAGTGACAACACTATCAGGTTGTAGAAGATAAACATCACCACAAAACCCGCCACAAACCCGATAGCAAACGCGACAAGATGATCAATAATTACAGACTGACTCTGCTTATAGTTTGGTATCTTTATTTGTTTTTCCATAAATTACTCTCCTATATGCCGCGGCACAGTTATATAACTCTGTTTATCCCTGCGGTTTTCAGCTTAAGAGTGTTCTCCATAGGGTTTTTTGTGCGGAGAAGCTCTCCGATAACTCTGTTTTTAGTACTATCCTTTGACTCGCTAAACTCATAAAGTTTGTTTAGTTTTATTTCTCTCCTGCTGCTGTCAAAACCCAATACTTCTACAATTTCCATAGTCCGCCGGCTTTTATCACGAAGACGGGACAGATGAATAATAACGTCAATCGCAGATGCTATTTGTTGGCGGATTGCCTCCAGCGGTAAACCTTCTGCACCTTGTAACACCATTGTTTCCAAGCGGCTGAGAATATCGCTTGTAGAGTTTGCGTGTCCTGTTGACAGCGAGCCGTCATGTCCTGTATTCATGGCTTGCAGCATATCGAGCGCTTCCGACCCGCGAACCTCACCGACAACAATACGCTCCGGTCTCATTCGTAAAGCTGATTTTATCAAGTCACGTATCGTTATTGAACATTTTCCATCTGCTCCTGAATTTCGTGTCTCAAGCCTGACAAGATTATCTATGTTTTTTATTTGCAACTCGGCTGAATCTTCAATAGTAATAATACGTTCATCCGCGGGAATAAAATTTGAAAGGGCATTTAAAAATGTAGTTTTACCGCTGCCTGTGCCTCCGCAAACGAAAATATTGTACTTTGCTCTGACAAGCAGTTTCAAGACTTCCGCAACCTCAGCAGTTATTGAGCCAAACTCTATTAGCTTTTCAATGGTCATTGCTTCCTTTGGAAAGCGGCGCATGGTGACAATCGGTCCGTTTAATGCCACCGGCTGCATTACAACATTTACACGTGAGCCGTCATCAAGTCGAAAATCAACAATAGGCTCACTTTCATTTACCACGCGTCCCGCTCTTGATACAAATTTGGTTATGATTATCTCAAGCTCCCTGCGATTTTCAAACTGACTTTCCAGCTTATAAAGTTTGCCTTCTTTTTCTATAAAAATATGCTTGTAACCATTTATCATAATCTCTGTAACATCAGGGTCTATGATTATTCCACCCAAAACACCCAAGCCGCGAATCGCTTCAAATACAGCAACTGCAATCAGTTTTTTTTCTTTAAAATTTAAGGTCAGCAGATCTTTGTTTTCTCCGGTGTGATGCATTTTCGCCTGCTGTGTTTTCTTATCAAGCGCTTCAGCTATAAGAGTCTTTAGCTGACTGTCGTTGAAATTCGTTAAATCAACATGACTTTGGACTTCATTTTTCAGTTGGCTTATAATCTCACTCTGATACCGCTCAGTCATGCTATAATCCCGCCCCAACGGTCTTTTGATAATGCTTTATATACAGCGATTGTGTCGTTTGATTGCACAAGCGGCAGAGAAATAACAGAGTTCGTAGCAGGCTCACTTATTAATGCACCCTTGTTTGCTACTAGTACAGTTTTTTCCTTTATGCTTTCAAACACGTTGTTCTGTGATATAAACTGCGCAAGCTTAACTTCTGCCGATGCGGTTGAATCTGTCACCATCAGCACCTTATCCGCCATATCAAGGGACATTTTTGTTCGGATGTCGCAAATACATGATAAATCAACAACCAGTTCATCCGCCAACTCTGAACATGTTGTTATAAGCTCAATGATATTTTCGCTTGAAAGAATACACATATCATCAAAATTATCCGCGCCGCACAGATAGGTTATTCCTGCATCACGACAGCTAATGCCCTGAGTCAGCATTCTAACATTTCCGTCATTGTTTTCTAGCATTTCGAAGATACGGCTTATACTTTTTCCGTTCTCATTAAAGTAAACCGATACACTCGAAAAGTTTTCCAAATTAAGGTAAAACACATCTTTACCATCAGATACATTCGCCATTGCATATGCCAAAGCGACAGTTGTTTTTCCAACACCTCCCGCAGGAGACCAAACCGCGGTAATATTTGCCTGTCCTGAAGCAATACCATATCTGTAACCTGATATCCTTGCATATCGCTCAAGAATTGTTGCCACTATTGATGAAATACGCTGATGCTTTTTAATTTTCTCAAGTTCAGCAGGCAGATCAACAATATTTTCATTTTCTTCATTATCCGGCCACAACAGAATCGGCAAATGAATCAAACCCGTATCAATATGGTTAATAATTTCCATATCCAGAAGCGCAACATTATATTTCCGTTTTACCAATGTTTCCTGAATACCTTCCAAAACACTGCAAATGCTCACATCAATCGCGTCTGCATGAAACTCTGAGATATTGTCGGAAATGAGCTTTGCATATTCATTATCGCTCGTCGCAATAAGTAATTTCACTCTCATATAAAGTCAATCCCTTTCGTAAATTACGGTCAAAAAACTTAAATTTCTTATTTTTGGGATTCTGATTCTACACGAGCATTTTTGATTCGTCAACAACAAAATACCAATATTTTGTGTTAATTTATACATTATTTATCATCATATTGTGTATATATTTCACCATATTCTGTGTACACCGTGCGGTCAATTTCATCCTTTTAATGATATCGTTAATCATTTTCAACACATAATTCACCACTAAAATTTTTTTCAAAAAACCCAAAAAATGACCTCTTCGGTCAACCGAAAAGGTCATAAAATTTGTGAATTGATGTACACGCATAACAAAACCGCTAACACAATCCTCTAATATATTTCATCCATAGGCGGCCGGGTCCATCTTTACCGCTACACACTTCATATGCAAGTCTTTTTGCGTACTTTATCATCTCGGCACGCTCCCCTTCCGTCAATCTATGCTGACTGAAGCGCGCCTTTAATGCCAGTTCCTCAATATTCCCCGGTGGCACAAACCACCGGCTGCCTACCTTGTTAATATATTTCCAAATATAGATAACAGCTTTATTTGCGTTTGTCTGCTCAAAGTTCCTTGTTCTCAGCTTACTTGCTATATTTCTTCGAAGCGGCAAAGAAATCGTTAAAAAAAACGTAATTGCAATGAGCACCCCTATGTTCGTTACCCACGGTGGAAAGTTATGTCCATCCCTGTCGTTTGTAACAGCGCCCGGCGACTCTGTATTTATTAAAAAATCATCGGGAATGCCGTCCGAAATCATATCTGGTTCGTCCGGCAATTGCAGCGGCTGAGGTATTGGTACCGGCGCATCCGGAGAGTGCGGTCTTGATTCAGGTATATATGTACCTCCGCCGGACGGAGTAACCTCGAGATATAGCCAGCCCGCATCCTCATAATACACTTCAACCCACGCATGTGCGTTCATATCAGTAAGCACGACTGTACTTCCCACATCTCCCGGTAAAACTCTCACAACATAACCGCTTGTGAACCTTGCCGGAATATCCAATGAACGAAGCATCAAAACAGCAGCAGTGGCAAAGTGTATGCAGTAGCCTTCCTGCAGAGTATCCAAAAAATACAATGCAAAATCCTCGTCTGCCGGTGTTTGCCCCGGTGTCAGCGAGTATTCGGCTGATGACTTAATGTATCTTGCAACAGCATCTACAATCTCCACCCTGTCTGCAGCCAGATTTATACCCGCATCAACTGCCAGTTGCCGAAGCCTCTGAGCCGTATCTGAATCAACTTCAGTATAAACACTATTAACTTGCATCTGTTCTAAATATTCCGATAAAAAAACGGTTGGATTAAATACTTGCCCGGCTAATACCACACCTTGAGTGGATGCCATTATTTCATCGGAATCCCACCAATGCTCATCACGTAAATCTATATCGGTTATTATTACTGTTGTTATATTCTCAATCCTTGTCATTTGAGATACATCCAAATCAACATTAGTATCTGACCTGTCAACATAACTAATAATAGCGACATTTGTCGAAGCGATTTCTTCCGCAAGTTTATGAATACTGTCTTCTACATAATAAAACTCTTGCGCGGAACGAAAGTCAACGGCATCAGGTTGCTCCTGAAAAAATGCACCACCATAATAAAACTGCCGCCCTGCATAGAAATCGATTGTATTTATTTGCTCGTGAAGAAAAACACCGCTGTAATAAGGTTGATAATTTATACTCTGCGTCAAATCGCCTGTCCTTATTATATCCATTTCAACCTTGACCGGTTTATTATTCTGATGGGTCAGTAAGTACAAATCTGCAATTAGAGCAGGCATTTCTTTTGCAAGCATATAGCTCTGCTGAGCAGATTCCGCAGCATTATGCACAGATGCCGCATCACTGTTGCCTTCCCATGAACGTCCGTTAAAATGTTGCATAGAGTAGCCTCTTAAATAGAAAGTTCCCGGCTCACTTGCTGTTATTTCAAGAAGATTTTGATTGTGAATTGTCCGCACACCTGCATCAGCTACGCTCACGTTTTCTGTATTAAAGTGCCATGCCCCTGTTCCAAGAGCTCCAAGCCATCCGATTTCAACAGACATTCCCGATGTCGACTGCCACAGCTGCCCGAATCTCCCCATCTGTGAAGCAACTGTTCTGAACCTGTTCCCCATCGCAGCTATTTGTTCTTCTCTTGAGTAGGTGTTATATGGAGCAAACATATATGCAATAATCATTATCACTACAGCAACTGCAAAGGACGGCAGGAACCGGAGCCCTCTTTTAAAATAATCCTCGGGACTTACAGCACTGCTAATCAAAAGAGTCAGATAAACTGCAATCAAACCGTAAAGAAATATTAAATCCGCCACTAGGTCCGTAATCACAAACGTTAAAAAAATTATTGGTGCTGTAATTGCAATAGTTGTAAAAAGACTACGGCGCAAGCAAATTGAAAAAGCTAAAAAAAGTGTAATAACAGCTCCCATTATCGTAATAAATGCAAACAAATCCCTGTCGAATGTTCCGGATATAGTTTCCGACTCAGGGAAAAGCACTGCTACAGGAAGCCAATTATTATATTGTATACTTATTTCATAGATGACCCATTTGCCGCCATCAATTATTGCTTCCGCACTTAATAAGAAAAGAAAGAAAACAGGAATAAAAAGCACCAGTAATCCTTTGCCCCTGAATCGCATTGCTACTATTGAAGCAATAACTGTGCACGGAAGCCATACCCAAAACAGCGCACTCATGCTTACCGGCAACGAAAACGATGATACAAGCGCACCGAAAGTGCAAAATACCGCAATAAAGACGAGGATTATATTCCCGATTAAGATAAGAGCCTGTTTATTTAAATCCTTTTCATGCTCATCTTTTTTCCCCGAGCGGTGACGGAGCCAGGCTTTTTTATTAAGAGGCAGTTTGGGAAGAGGTTTATTACTCATAGGTCAACCTCCTCTTGCATCTACACGGTATATCCAGGAAAACCGTGTTGGTACATAATCCGATTTGGCAACCTTATCTATCATTTCATTTAATACATATTGAAGAAAATCTACTAAATCCACATCTTGTTTAATTTCTGAGATTGTTGCATCATCGCTGTATTTTACATAAAAAGCCATTTGCCTTTTAAGCATATAATTAGTAACCCAACGCAAGCGCCCTAAAATCAAGTCGCGTTCGGCAACATTATTCCACGGCATAATATGTATGAGCCTGCTGTGTGGAGGCGGCTCAAGTGGTTCGCGAATTATGAGCGTATCAAACTTCGCAGATATCTTCCAGTGTATGTTTCTTACCGGATCTCCATGTCTGTACATCCGCATATCATGTTCTTCCGAAAATCCTCCGCCCGGTTTCGGTCTGAGTTGAGTGCCTCTTTGCAATGCCATGGTATTTGCCGGTTTAACCGGCGGAGGCAGAATCAGAACAGATCTTTTATCATCTGCTTTAATCGGCAAAGAGAATAAACCCAACAAGCTGACTGTTGAAAAGCGTTTCAGTACAAACACAGTCACCCCGCTGCGTGATGTATCAATTGTAATTTCACGTTTTTCGCCTTCTCCAGCCGGACATCTTATTCTGCATTTAACAGAAAAATCGTCTCCGGTAATGTGAAGCTTCGCAATAAGCCCTCTGACCGGGAACGACTTTGTATGTGTTGTTGTTAATATAAAGACTGCGTCTGCGTCTTTCTCAAGTACAGGCGGTACAGACATCAGAAGACCCTTGGTTAACATTCCGGGCATGCTGACAATTAAATCAACCGGTATCAGAAGCAGCACTAATACAAACAAATACCATGATATCCACGGAGGGTACAGCATATAAAATATAAATGATGCTACCAGTGTGAGTACATAAATAATACGATGTGTTATCATACTTTTAGTGCTTTAACGGAGTTTAGAATCTCGTTGAGAATCTTTACTGCCGTTATGTTCTCATTTTCTGCTCCCGGACGCAACACCAAACGGTGTGCAAGTGCATCCGTAAACAGAGGTGTTATATCGTTTGGCAGAACGTAATCCCTTCCTTGTAAGAAGGCTGCTGCTTTTGAGATACTTGTGAGCGCAATTGATGCCCGCGGACTTGCTCCCAATATCAAATCGGGATGAGCTCTTGTCTTGCTTATAAGTGTAACTATGTAATTTAGAATATCGGCATCAACATGAACGTTCTCTACTTCCGTACACATTTGCTCAAGTTCCTCGTGTGTTATAACAGGTTCGACCAGGTCAAGCATATTCTTTCCCTGTTTTCTTTTGAGCAGTGATAATTCATCTTCGTGCTCGGGATATCCTAAAGAAAGCCTTACCATAAAACGATCCATCTGAGAATCGGGTAATAGTTGTGTTCCTGCGGCTCCAACGGGATTTTGTGTAGCAATTACTATAAATGGTTGTGGTATTAAATGGGATGTTCCGTCAACTGTGACCTGCCCCTCTTCCATTGCTTCGAGTAAGGCAGACTGTGTGCGGCTGGTAGCACGATTTAGTTCATCCGCCAAAAACAGATTGCATAAAACAGCGCCCGGGGTATAATCCATCTCTCCCGTGTCTTTGTTAAATATTGAAAAACCCGTGACGTCAGACGGTAAAACATCTGGTGTAAACTGCACCCTGTTATATTCAAGGTTTAGAGCCTTTGAAAAAGCTATTGCTAGCGTAGTTTTACCAACTCCGGGAATATCTTCAATCAATATATGCCCACGGGCAAGAATCGCTAAAAAAACGCGTAACACAACTTGCTCTTTGCCGACTATGGCTTTCATAACGCTTTTTAGAACGCGCCTACCAACAATATTCCCTTTATTGGATTCTTTCATCTGCCGCTCCCTTGCCTTATATAAGGAGACGTAAGTATATCTCATTATCACAGTAAATGCAAACTCACATGATATGTGATATAGTTGATTTACGAGGAGGTTTAATAAAATGGCAACTTTTTTTACGGCGGATTTACATTTTGGACACAATGAAATTATTGATTTCTGTAACAGACCGTTTGAGGATGTCTCTGAAATGAACAGGGTTTTAATTGATAATTGGAATTCCCGTGTAACTAATGACGACCATGTTTATATAGTGGGTGATTTATACTATGGCGGAAGGGGTGCCGCCGGACAAGATGAAGCGATTGCAATAGTCAAGAAACTCAACGGCATCTTACATCTGGTTGCCGGAAATCATGATTTTCCGTATCTGAAAAACATGGAATATCATTATCTGTTCGCGGATGTTGATGAGCTTCGGTATCTCAAGCATGCAAATGAAGATATCTTCCTTTGCCATTATCCATTGGCAGAATGGAGTGGGTATTACAGAGGAAGCTGGCATATTTACGGGCACATTCACAATCAAAAAAACACGGCTTTTATGCATATGAGAAATCTCGAAAAAGCACTAAACGCCGGTGTTGAGATATGTAATTATATGCCTGTGACATTTGAGGAATTAAAGGAGTATAACTCTGTTTTTACGGCTGCACCATAAGTTTATTAAAAATCCTCGTCATCAGTGACAGACCTGACCTGCTCCGGTTCCGCCCTGTCTACCGGTGCGACACCGCTGACGTATTGCATTTGGCGCCACTGATCTCTTGTTATTAACAGATTTCGCGGTTTTGAACCCTCAAACGGACCGACAACTCCCATTTCCTCCATTTGGTCAACAATCCTCGCGGCTCTCGAGTATCCGAGTTTCAACCTGCGTTGCAGCATAGAAACAGACGCTTGACCGGTCTCGAGAATTACATCTACCGCCTGCGGCAAAAGTTCGTCATAATCAGCGCCATTCACATCTCCGGATGATTGTGAACCCGAAGTTTTAGCTGCGGCGGCTTTTTCGATCTCATGCATAACTTCTTGCGAGTATTGCGTTTCATCACTCTTATCTCTTTCAAGAAACTCTATGACTTTTTCGCGTTCTTTATCCGACACCCATGCACCTTGCACACGCATCGGCTTTGCAGCGCCGGTCGGAGAATACAGCATATCACCGTAACCGACAAGTTTATCCGCGCTGCTGCCTGAATCGAGTATTATCCGTGATTCCAATGAGCTTGAAACCTTAAACGCAATCCGGGACGGGATATTAGCCTTTATAAGGCCTGTGATAACATCAGCACGCGGGCTTTGTGTTGCTGTAATAAGATGTATTCCCGCCGCTCTTCCCATCTGAGCTATCCTGCAAATTGATTCCTCAACCTCTTTAGCCGCAACCATCATCAAATCCGCAAGTTCGTCAATAAAGACAACAATTTTGAACAGCGGCTCCCGCTCGTCTTTTGACTTGCGGGCTATTTGATTATATCCTTCAATATCCCGGGCGTTTGTTTCCGAAAACAGATTGTATCTTTTCATCATTTCATATGTCGCCCACTGCAATGCCCCGGCGGCTTTTTGTGCATCGGTGACAACAGGAACGAGCATATGAGGGATACTGTTGTAAGCTTTCAGCTCAACCATTTTCGGATCAATCATAATAAAACGGACATCTTCCGGGCTTGCTTTATATAGAATGCTGATTATTATCTCGTTCAGACAGACAGATTTTCCGGAACCTGTTGTTCCCGCAACCAGCATATGCGGAAGCTTTGTAATATCACCTACTATATGCTCTCCCGAAATATCTTCGCCTATTGCAAAGGTCAGTTTAGATTTCGCCTGTTTAAAATTCTGTGATTCTAAGATATCGCGCAGATGAACTTTACTGATATTCTTGTTTGGAACCTCAATACCAACTGTTGATATATGATTGGGCATAGCTGCAATACGTACTCCGATTGCACCAAGTGACAAAGCAATATCATCCTCAAGACTTGTAAGCTTATTAAGCTTGACTCCCGCTTCAAGCTTCGCCTCATATCTGGTTACTTGTGGTCCGCGTGTTACGTTTGAAATATTAACATTTACACCAAAGCTTTGAAACGCGGTTTCAAGTCTTTCTTTATTCTGATTAACCTCACTGTCCCCTGCACGCGACTGCGGCTCACCGCGAGACAGCAAATCAATAGGCGGAAAAGTATAATCACCATCGATATCAGGGACCACAGGAAGTTTTTTTGATGCCCTCGGAGATGCGGCAGGTTCCTTTGACGCAACCGTTTTTGTGTAAGGCGGTATTGATTCCGGCGGGACAGGCAGGTCAGGAGGTTCAGTATAGTTTGAAGTTTTTTCCTCTTTGATATAAGGCATAAATGATGTACGCTCACGCCCTTTGCCTTCCATAAACGGGATATCCAAAGGCAGGTCCTCCGCTATACCTGTCTCATCAGTTTCAATTGACAATCTATCATCATCCGTATTTCCGCCGTGTAATTCATCAGGAGTTTTATCACGGAAGACGCTTTTGCCAAACGCGTCCTCCGGCTCATCGGCGAAGTGATCCGGTTTTACCTGCCCATTTTTCTCATCAAGTGGAATATCTATCTTTTTTCTTTTCCATAAAGGTATTATAGAACTCCTGTATTTACGATTTGGTCGCTGTTGATAGTTTTGGTGCTGCTCTCCCGGCACCGGACCAAACGCTGACGATGAATTCTGCTCCTGCTCAGGTTCAGGGACATAATGACGTCTTTCACGCCTGCGAAATGCCTCGATGAGTCCCGATATAGTAGCATTAAAAGCAATCATCGCCAGTATTAAAGCAGCGCATATAAGAGCTACTGCTGCACCGACTTTTCCGAATAGCCATAAGAACAACTCCGAAACGGTACCGCTGATTACTCCTCCGGATTCCTGCACGGCTCCGCTTTTCCATAGTTCGCCTATCATAGCAAACGAGAAATCATACTTGTCAACATTAACCGCAAATAAATGTACAAGCGCTCCGGTAACAACGGTTATAGAAAGCGTACATATCGTCCTGAGCAAAATCGGCCGCCCGCGATGAAATGCTAAAATCACCGAACACATAATAAGAGCCGGTGGCAGTGCATAATATCCATAACCTATTAGACGTCTCACAAAACCTGTAAGAAAAGCTATAAACACAGGTTCTGTATCAAAATATCCGATAAATGAAAGTACGCCGACGATAAAGCAAACAATTGCCATTATCTCACGACGGCGAGGCGGCTTAGTTGAGTTAGTCTCAGAAAGTGAGCGTGAGCCGGTTTTTAAAGCATTATCATTTGAACCAGCCGTTTTCTTTTTTCTGTTAGCTTGAGCCATTGTTCACCTCTTATCGGAAAAATGACCAAATAATTGTTATTAATCCAATACCCCAGCAGTAATATGCAAAGTTCCCAAATAACTTGTTTGCCATAATCCGTCTGAGAAATTGTATTGCAAAATAACCAACACCCGCAGCAATAACGAAGCCGGCAAGATATGTAGGCAGTAGTGAAAAATCAGCACCGCCGCTAATTGCTCTGTATATCGCTACAATAGTTGCGCCAAGAACCGCCGGAATAGAAAGAAGTAAGGAAAACCTTACCGCAAATGCGCCTGTCAATCCTCGGGCAAGTCCTACGGATATTGTTGTACCCGAACGAGAAAGCCCCGGTAGTACCGCAACTGCTTGCGCAAGACCAATGAAAATTGCATCTGCTATAGTCATTGTTTTATCGGTCTTGTTTCCTTCCTTAATGAACCTGCTTGCGACAAATAATATGCATCCCGTTATTATTAACGCGAATCCAATAAAAAATGTATTAAAAAACAACCGTGAAACAGGAATTAAGAAGAATATAAATAACGGTAATGTGCCTATTATAACAAACAGCAAAGCTCTTCCCGGGGGTTTAAGAACAACAGGCTCGTCTGAATTTGAATCTGATTTCAAGCGCAGATACTCTAATCCGTCAACTACCATTTCCTTAATCTCCGCTCTGTAGACAGCAAATATGGACACCAGTGTTCCTAAGTGTAAAAGTACGTCAAACAGCAGGTGGCTCTCTTCCGAGTAATCCATATTAAAAAGGTTTTGTAATATAGATAAATGTCCTGAGCTGGAAATAGGGAGAAACTCAGCTATCCCTTGTACAAGCCCTAAAAACAGTGCCATTATTACAGACATAACAGTCCCCTTTCATTAAAACTTATGTTTCCGTTAACTCTGCCAGTTCTTTTGCTATATCAAGACGAGGGAAAAGTATCTCCCCTTTAGTCACAGCAGCTGTTTTTGGCAATGCTCCAAAGGATGTTGCTGATTCATATGTTTTTGACTCATCCGGCGCGCCTGTTTGCGTAAGAATCACTGCACATGATTCAGGCATAACAGGAGTAAGTAAGATTGCGCATATACGCACAGTTTCAAGCAGATTGTATAACACTGCCGCAAGGCGTGATTTCTTTGACTCATCTTTTGCCAGTATCCATGGTGTTGTCTCATCTATATATTTATTCGCACGTGATGTAACCCTAAAAATATCCGCCAGAGCATTCTGGAATGCGTACCTATCCATATGCTCCTCGTATGATTTAAACAAATTGCCCGCCATCGTAATAAGCTCATCATCCTCAGATCCGTCTTCTTGTTCTGCCGGCAGTGTGCCGTTAAAGTACTTGTCAACCATTGCAACAGTTCGTGATACAAGGTTTCCGAGGTCGTTTGATAAGTCCGCGTTAATGCCAGTTAATAAAAGCTCATTGTTGAAGTTACCGTCCGCTCCGAATGTATACTCACGAGCTAAGAAAAAACGAACCGCATCCGCACCGTAACGATCAACGAGTATTATAGGGTCAATTACATTTCCTTTTGATTTGCTCATTTTATCGCCGTCAAACAACAGCCATCCATGCCCGAATACGTGTTTCGGCAGCTCCACACCTAGCGACATAAGCATTGCAGGCCACAATATCGAATGGAATCTCACTATTTCCTTGCCTACAAAATGAACGTCACATGGCCAGTATTTATTGAAATCATTATATTTCCCGTTTTCATAACCGAGTGCTGTAATATAGTTGTTGAGTGCGTCTACCCATACATATACAACATGCCCGGGGTCAAAATCAACCGATATTCCCCATTTAAATGAGGTGCGGGAAACGCACACATCTTCAAGCCCGGGTTTTAAGAAGTTATTTATCATTTCATTCATGCGTGCTTGCGGCTGTAAGAAGTCAGGTTGGTTTTTATAAAGTTGCAAAATCTTTTCCGCATATTTAGACTGACGAAAGAAATATGCTTCTTCCTCAGCATACTTAACTTCGCGCCCGCAATCGGGGCAATTGCCGTCCGCCAGTTGGGTATTCGTCCAGAATGATTCACATGGGGTACAGTATGAACCTTTATAAGCGTCTTTGTAGATGTCTCCGTTATCATACATCTTTTTGAAGATACGTTTTATTGATTCAGTATGATAATCATCCGTTGTCCGTATAAACCTATCATACGAGATATTTAATATTTTCCAAAGGTCAAGAACTCCGCCCTCGCCGCAGACAATATCGTCAACAAACTCTTTTGGTGTCACACCTGCTTCTTTTGCTACCGTTTCTATTTTCATACCATGTTCATCTGTACCGGTCAGAAACATAACATCATATCCGCACAATCTTTTATATCTTGCCATTATGTCTGTCATAATTGTGCAGTATGCATTACCTATATGTAATTTGTTTGATGGGTAATATATCGGTGTTGTGATGTAAAATGTTCCTTTACTCATTCGTGCCTCCTATAATGCGCGCATGACAACCTAGACATTTTATCATATGTAAGGGCAAAAATAAACCCCTGTGTTAATATTGACAATACTCACTTTTCATATTATTATTAACGTTCATTGCGAACTCTAAAATGTACGGAGGTACACATGCTTAAGAACACCGAAAAGACTATGGATAAAATCACAACACTTTGTAAAGGCAGAGGCTTTGTTTTTGCAGGCAGCGAAATATATGGAGGTCTTGCTAACTCTTGGGATTACGGACCTCTCGGTGTTGAGCTTAAAAACAATATCAAACGTGCATGGTGGCAAAAGTTTGTACAGGAAAACCCGTACAATGTCGGTCTTGATTCGGCAATCCTTATGAATCCTAGGGTATGGGAAGCTTCCGGTCATGTCACGACTTTTAACGACCCTCTCATAGATTGCAAGGGCTGTAAAATGCGCCATCGCGCAGACCAGCTGATTGAAAACTGGAACGAAGCAAATGGAATAACAGAGGTCTCTACCGAAGCGATGGACAATGATAAGCTGATGGAATATATTCGGGAAAAGCATGTTGTATGCCCGAACTGCGGCAAATCCGATTTTACAGATATCAGAAAATTTAACCTTATGTTTAAAACCTTTCAGGGAGTACATGAGGATACTGCAGCGCAGATATATCTCCGTCCGGAAACAGCACAGGGTATTTTTGTTCAGTTTAAAAATATCCAACGTACAACGCGGCGCAAGATGCCTTTTGGCGTATGTCAAATAGGCAAGTCATTCCGTAATGAAATAACTCCGGGCAATTTCATTTTCAGGACTCGCGAATTTGAGCAAATGGAACTGGAGTTTTTCTGCAAACCGGGAACAGACCTTGAATGGTTTGACTATTGGCGTACTTTCTGCCGCGACTGGCTTATCTCGCTGGGAATTCGCGAAGAAAATATACGCCTGCGCGACCATAAAAAAGAAGAACTGTCACATTATTCCAACGCGACAACCGATTTTGAGTTTCTCTTCCCGTTTGGTTGGGGTGAGCTTTGGGGGGTTGCTGACCGCACCGATTACGACCTCAAAGCACACCAGGAGCACTCCGGCGAGAATATGGAGTATTTCGACCATGAGACAGGCGATAAATACATTCCATATGTCATCGAACCGTCTTTAGGTGTTGACCGTCTGCTTCTTTCGGTAATAATCGATGCGTACGATGAGGAAGTTGTAGACGAGGAAAAAAATGATATCAGATCGGTTCTTCGCTTGCACCCGGTATTGGCTCCATATAAATGTGCAATTCTTCCGTTATCAAAGAAACTTTCACCAAAAGCAGAAGAAATTACAGCATTATTAAGCAAGAGCTTTATGGTGGATTTTGATGACAGCGGTTCAATAGGCAAGCGCTACAGACGTCAGGATGAAATCGGAACACCGTTTTGTATAACATACGATTTCGATTCAGAGACAGACAATTGTGTCACAGTCCGAAACAGGGACACAATGGAGCAGGAACGCATCTCTATAGACGGGTTGGAGAAGTATCTGGCAAAAAAGTTGGAGTTCTAGGTAACCCTTTGCATTGTCATATGTGACTAAGACTTTTGAAAGGAATAATCGTTTCTATGAGTATTGAAAAGGACACGCGCGATCTCAGGGTCGTAGCAGAAGGCATTCGTCTGGTGACACTTCAGACATTCGCTAATATCGGCTTTGGTCATGTTGGAGGCGCAATGTCGATAATTGAAGCACTTGCGGCTCTTTATGGCGGCGAACTAAAGAGTGACCCGCAAAATCCGGCATGCGAAGACAGGGACAGACTTGTTATGTCAAAAGGACACGCAGGCCCTGCACTTTACGCGACACTTTGTCTGCGGGGATACTTCCCGAAAGAGGTACTGCTTCAACTCAATCAGGGTGGCGGAAGTCTGCCAAGCCACTGTGATATGCATAAGACAATTGGAATAGATATGACAACCGGCTCTTTGGGGCAGGGAATGTCCACAGCAATCGGGCTTGCACTGGGAAGCCGCCTAAACGGCATTGATAACTATACATATCTGATTCTCGGAGACGGAGAATGTAACGAAGGTCAGGTCTGGGAAGGTGCAATGTTCGCCACACATAATAAGTTAGACAGACTTATTACCCTTGTTGATTGGAATAAACAGCAGCTTGACGGTTTTACTAAAGACATCTTGGACATGGGTGACATTGCCGAAAAATTCAAAGCCTTCGGGTGGCATACACAGACTGTCGACGGACATGACCCCGGGCGTATAAAAGCCGCGATTATTGACGCAAAAAAATACACAGACGCACCAAGCGCAATCATTTTAGACACAATTAAAGGGTACGGATGTAATTTCGCAGAGGGAATCGCCAGTAATCATCACATGAACTTTACTAAGGAAGAGATGGATAAAGCAATTGATGACGCGTCGGATAAACTTGAATATGTACGCGAATTAGCGAAGCAGAAATAGGGGGTACGAATTATGTTTACAATTAACGAAGCTTTTGAAAAGAACCCCAAGATGATGCGCGAGATTTA
>Ga0123356_10001612_pt1 | contig 24746 bp, 18 predicted proteins | sample TergutEmb28metaG_2_FD_92546 | JGI IMG/M metagenome (GOLD analysis project Ga0123356, IMG submission 92546) | Embiratermes neotenicus P3 segment gut microbial communities from Petit-Saut dam, French Guiana - Emb289 P3 | ecosystem: Host-associated > Arthropoda: Insects > Digestive system > Gut ...
TTCATTATGTGCAGTATGGAGAAAGAATGCAGCTATTTGTTCATAGCCTTCTTTTTTTGCTTTACTTCCATAATAAGTATATTTATTTCTTGCTTGTGATTCTCCTGCAAAAGCTTCCATTAAATTCTTTTCTGTTTTTGTTCCTTTTAAATCTGACATTTTTTTATCTCCTAACTATTAATTTAAGTTTTTATTTTCATAATTTTTTCAATATTTTTTATTATTAATTTTTTAATATTTTTTATATTAATTTAATATTTTTTATATAATTATATAATTACTTATAAAATAATTTCATATTAAGTAATTAATTAAATATATGAACTATATAAATTATATATTTTTTTATTAATATTGTTATTTAGTAATTTATTACATATTATTTATTAAATATGCTAAATTAGGATTTATTTATTAAATATATATAAATTAATCGATTCAATAATGACTTATTAATCTTCAACAGCTTTAATTAAAACTGAACGACTAATAAAAATATTTGGCTTTTCAATAATTTCAAATCCAGACTCACTTATTATTTGTAATAATTTTTCAAAGTCTTCTTTTTTAACATGGAATTTTGGTTCTGAAATTAGGAGTTTCCCCCCATTATTCAATAAATCCTTTAATTCATTTAGAAACTTCTTTTGATTAGGAACTTCATGGAGCATATAGAAAACTAAAATGAAATCTACTTTTTCTTTTAAATTTATTGAATCTTTTTCTGTTTTATGTGTTTTCACATTATTTAAATTTAGTTTTTTTGCTTTATTTTTCAATTTTAAAAGCATTCCTTCTTGTAAATCTGCTCCAATTACTTTTCCAGTTCCACTTAATAATTCACTAATTTCTGTGGTGAAAAATCCTGGTCCACATCCAAGATCAAGGACCACCATATCTTTTTTAATATATGGTTTTAGTATTTTTTTAGGGTCTTGGAATAATTTCCTTAGTTTTGTATCTAAAAAACCTGATCTTTCCACAGGACACACTTTAAGATCTTCTTCACTATGTTTACTCATTTTTTTACCTTTTATATAATTTTTTCTTATTCTTAGCAATATCCACTATTTTTTTATTTTTAGTGATATGGGCTGTTTTTTGTCATTATTATAAATATCCACTGAATTTTTTGTTGTTTTTGTCTTTATTTCAAACATCCCATCCTTCATCAACGCTTCCTTTAGCTGAATTATTGATGATGTCTACAAGGTTAATTGCAGAATAACAATTAGTTAAATAGATTATTGGTGATTCAATACCTTCAATATCTTTTACTAGATTTATTTTTAGACTATTGTGGGTCCATCTTTCTCCACTAACTATTCTATCCCATGGGATTCTTTTATCATTTTCAGGTGGGGAGACAATAATTATTCCTTTGGGTGCAATTTTTATTTTTGCTTTATGTTTAATAATTTTATCTCCAATTTTTTCAGGAATTTTACAACCAATACCAGTAGAATTCGCCATATCTATGATTTTTTGAAGTTTTTCATCTTCAATGCAATGTACTAGTTTTATTCTTTTATTTCCAATTTTTTTATCTATTTTAAAGTGCATTTTAACACCTTTTATATATTTTTTAATATTTATAAAATTAATAAATAATTATAATCATATTTTTAAAATAATTGCCAATATTTCCTAATATTATGTTATTAGAGAAAAAACTCTGATTGTTTTTCTTTGCCTTGGCTGGCAATAGATAATAATAATCCTACTCCAATCTTCATTAACTTCGAAAATGTTCTTGCATTCTGTGGACAATATTTAATACACCTCAAGCAGCGGATACATCCTTGTTCTGCTTTTTTACGAGGATTGTCTATTGCATGCACAGGACATAGTTTAACACATACATTACATTTATTACACTTTTTATCTCCATAAGGTAATGCAAAATATATTAGAATTTTATTTCTAGGAGAATCAGGTATTTTACCTTTTATAACCATATTTTCAAAACTATCTGATTCTAATGCCTTTGCATATACTTGATTAGTAAAATTTGATATGGTGGATAATTCTTGAGTATCAGGCCTGCCAGAAGCTATCTTGACATTGGCACATAAGTTGATAATATTATGTTCTACAACCACAGCTGCCGCAGCAATCGTTATGAAGCCATTTGTCTTCACAATTTCTTGAAGCTCATGCAAGACATCTGAATAGTGTATGGCACCGTAAGTAGCCACAAGCACGATAGGGGTGTTGTCACCCTTTAATAGTTTAATCCGATTTTTTGCTGTAATGGGAACACGCCCACCATATACAGGTATTCCTATAATTACTAATTCATCTTCATTGAATGAATAGGAATTATTTCTGTTTTCATAAGATGTTAAATCGATTTCTTCCTTAGGTATATCAAACTCTCTCAACATATATTTTGTTACAGATTTTGTTGTACCTGTTGGGCTAAAATAAACACCATAAACTTTTTGGATATTCATTACCCATTCCTCCTCTGTCTATAATATAGATGTAACTACTCAGTGTAGATGCTATTATTAATGTTATTAATAGTATATAAACTTTTTTATTTTTATTTTTTATTATTTTTGTTTTCTTTATTTTATTTTTTATTATTTTTGTTTTTGTTTTATTTTAATTAAAAATAGATAAAAATTAATATAAAATATTATAAAATATTATTATATATAATAAAATTTTATTATTCCTTAAATTTTAAATTAAACTTCAAATTAAACTTTAAATTAAACTTTAAATATAGATTATAATGTAATAAAATACTCATATAATATTTATAAATTCATTTAAATTTAGCTATCTTTTTTAATATTTTATTATACTTTCTTAATTTTTTACTATACTTTTTTAATATTGAAACTTTATAGAAAAAATTATTGAAAAAATTTATTAGAGTATTTTAACAAAGTAGTAGAAAGATAGTTATTTAAGTTCTGTTATACATCATGTTATAAAAGTCATATATTAAATTAGTACAATAACTGATATTTTATCTGTTAGTCATATCATTATTTATGGGGGAAGTGTGGGATGCTAGAAGATTTTGAAATGGAGTATATTAAACAAAAACTTGGTAGGGAACCTAATGAACTAGAAGAAGGAATGTTAGACATAATGTTCTCTGAGCACTGTTCATATAAAAGTAGTAGACCAATACTCAGTCTCTTTCCTACAGAAGGGAAAAATATAATTATGGGACCAGGTGATGATGCAGGAATGGTAGCTATAACTGAAAGGTTAGCTCTTGCAGTTGGAATTGAAAGTCACAATCACCCATCAGCTATTGAACCTTATGGGGGAGCTGGAACTGGAATTGGGGGAATACTTCGAGATATTATTTCAATGGGTGCAATGCCAATAGCTCTTCTTGATTCTCTTCGTTTTGGGCCACTTGAAGACGAAAAATCTCGGTATCTTTTTGAACATGTTGTTAAAGGTATTTCTGATTATGGAAATCGTGTTGGTGTTCCAACTGTTGGTGGAGAAGTAGAATTTGATGAATCTTTTAGAACAAATCCTCTTGTAAATGTAATGTGTGCAGGACTTGTTGAAAAGGATAAAATCGTTAAAGGAATAGCACCTAATGTTGGAGATGTCTTCTTACTTATGGGTGGAATGACTGGAAGAGATGGAATTCATGGAGTAACTTTTGCTTCAGAAGAGCTAACATCTGACTCTGAAATCGAAGATAGGCCAGCTGTCCAAGTTGGAGATCCATTTACAAAGAAAAAAGTTTTAGAAGCTTCTCTTGAAATACTTGAAAAGATCGATGTAGCTGGAGTTAAAGATCTTGGTGGAGGTGGACTTACTTGTTGTATTTCTGAAATTGTTGATAAATGTGGAAATGGAGCAGTAGTTGATTTAAATGCAATTCCTCTAAGGGAAGAAGGAATGACTCCGTATGAAACAATGCTTTCAGAATCTCAAGAAAGAATGGTTTTTGTTATTAATCCAAAAGATATCGATGAAGCATTCGTTATCTGTGATAAGTATGAACTTCCAAGAGCTATCGTTGGTGAAGTTACTGATACTAGGTTGATGGTTGTTGAAGAGGATAAAAACGGTGATGGAAACTATGAAATAATAGCTAGTATGCCTGCAGTACTTCTTGCAGATCCTCCTTCACTTAATCGTGAGACTAAGCCTCCAAAAAAGAGTGAGAATTATGTGAAAGTTGAAGATCCTGACATCAATGAATCAATTCTTAAAATTTTATCATCTCCTAACATAGCTACTAAAAAATGGGTTTACAAACAGTATGATCATGAAGTTCAAGTTAGAACAGTTGTAAAACCTGGAGATGATGCCGCGGTACTCAAAGTAGATGATGAAAATGCAGTTGTTCTTAGCTGTGATTGTAATAGTATTCACACAAAGATTTCCCCATATGATGGTGGAGCAGGAAGTGTAGCTGAAGCTATTAGAAATGTTGTTTCTATGGGCGGGGAACCTTATGCTGTTGTGGATTGTTTAAACTTTGGAAATCCAGAAAATCCAGAGATACTTTGGCAATTTAAGGAGTGTGTTCAAGGAATGGCAGACCTTGCAGAGAAATTTGAAACTCCAGTCATCAGTGGTAATGTAAGCTTTTACAATGAAACGGAAGGTATAAAGATCAATCCTTCCCCTACTGTTGGTGTTGTTGGTGTAGCTAATCTTGATAATGTTCGAACTATGCATTTTAGAAATGAAGGAGATAAAATTGTCATTATTGGAAAAACCTATGATGAAGTAGATGGGTCTGAGTATCACAGAGCTATTCACGGTCTTGAACAAGGTGAAGCTCCAAAGATTAGAATTGATGATGAGATTGCTTCTGCAAAAGTTATTTTGAATCTTTTAGATAATGATCCTGGAAGATTTAAAGGTGTTGAAAATAATATAACTGCTATTCATGATTGTTCTGCAGGAGGAATAGCTATTGCACTAAGTGAAATGGGAATTTCCAGTGGATATGGGTGTGAGATAGACTTAGATAAAGTTCCTACTGACGATACTGTTGATGAAGAAAGAGAAATTTCCTTAAACAACCTTTTGTTTTCAGAAAGTCATGGAAGATATATAATCACTGTAAAAAATAATGCTTTAAAAGATGTTTTAGACAGTATTAATGTTCCTTGTGCTTGTATTGGTGAAGTTAAAGGCAAGACTCTAAAATTATCAGATGATGTAGAACTAGCTGTTGAAGATCTAAAAGATGCTTACAATGGGGTTATTGAAAGTTATATGGCTTAATTTATATATTTTTAATTATGTATTTTTTATATAATTTTTATATAATTTTTATATAATTTTTATATAATTTTTATATAATTTTTATATAATTTTTATATAATTTTTATATAATTTTTTATATAGCTTTTATATATTCTTTATATAAAATTTATATAATATTTAATAATCTTTTATATAACTTTTTATATATTTTTTTAAATATATTTATTTAATAATAAAAATTATGATAATTTTTAAAAATATTTTAAATAATTTTTATGAGATTTGAGGTGTGCTATGTTTTTATCAGAACTTATTCCAATGTCAAAAGCTTTAGCTATTCTTGATGAAAATCAGAAAATTATGGGAACTGAAACTATTGATTTAAAAAATTCCTATTTAAGAGCTTTAGCTGAGGACATTTCTTCTTTTCATGATTCACCTCCATTTGATAAGTCAGCTATGGATGGCTATGCTGTTATAGCTGAGGATACTTTTGGTGCTTCTTCAAATGTTATAAAAGAGCTAAAAATCATTGATCAAATTGGTGCAGGATCTTTTTCTGATAAAAGAATTAATAATGGAGAAGCTATTCGAATAGCTACTGGGGCTCCTATACCTGCTGGTGCTAATGCTGTTTTAATGGAAGAATATACTATCACTGAAAATGAAGGTACTGTTGATGAGTATATTGAAATTCATTCTCAAGTTACTCCTGGTGAAAATGTAGCTATTTGTGGTGAAGATATCAAAAAAGGGGATAAAGTTGTTCAAGCTAATACTATAATTCGTCCTCAAGAGATGGGGCTTATAGCGTCTGCAGGTATTGCTTCTATTGAAGTTTATAAAAAACCAAAAGTTAAACTGATTATTACAGGAAATGAACTGGTTGATCCTAGCTCAAAACTTGATAAAGCTCAAATTATTAATTCTAATCAATATGTCATTGCTGCTATGATTGAAAGTTGTGGGGCAGATGTAGATGTTAGTTATTCTCAAGATGATTTTGATAAAGTTAAAGAAAGTTTATTAAGTAGTTCTAATGATTATGATTTAATAATTACTACTGGTGGAACAGCTATTAGTAAAGGAGATGTTGTTGTTGATGTTGTTAGCTCGATTGGAGAAGTTCTTTTCCATGGTGTAGCAATAAGGCCAGGAAAACCAGTTGGATTTGGGAAAATAAATGGAACTCCAGTATTCATGCTTTCAGGTTATCCTGTGGCTGCCATGGGACAATTTGATGCGCTTGTTAGGAAATTTTTGTTTAAAATGCAGAATATTGAATTTAATCCACGAAGAGAAAAAAGATGTGCTGATGTTAAAATTTATTCTAATCTAGGCCGCAGTGATTATATTCGAGTATTTGCAGATGAGAACAAAGTAAGATCTATTTTAAGTAGAGGATCTGGGGTTATTAGATCCATGGTTGAAGCTAATGGTTATATTATTTCTGATGAAAATCAAGAAGGAATAGCTAAAGGAGACATTGTCGATGTTGTCTTTTTTGAGTCTATGAATTGGAATAAATAGTTAATAATGTATTTAAATATATTTAATTAGTATATATAAATATTTGGTCATAAATAATAATATAAATTTATTTATAAAATATTATATAAAATTATATAATATATAAATTTATACAATATTATACAACAATTATGAATTTATTTTTATTAAGAGTGAAATAATGAATGGAATATGGTATTATGCAATAGGATTTGCAGTTATATGGATTGTTGCCTTAGTATTTAAAAACAAATTAGTTAATCATGGAGTGGAAGTTAACTTCCCCACTCTTATGTGGAAAACTAAGCGTCTTAGAGGATTTTTAAATAGATTAGCTAATATTTCCCCAAGATTTTGGAAATGGTTCATGAATGTGGGAATTATTGTTTCTTTTATAGCTATGGTAGTAATGACTAAGTTGCTCTTAGATTCTCTATCTACTATTTTTGTAACTCCTGCTGTTTCATTAGTTATTCCAGGAGTTGAAGTTCCAGGATCTCCAATTTTTATCCCCTTCATTTTTGGAATAATTGGACTTGCTACAGTTATAATTGTTCATGAGTTCTCTCATGGAATTTTAGCTAGGGTGGAAAAAATAAATATAAAATCAATAGGTTTAATGCTTTTTGCAGTTCTTCCAGGTGCTTTTGTAGAGCCTGATGAGGAAGACATGGAAAATGCTAAAAAAACCTCAAGAATGAGAGTTTATGCAGCAGGATCAATAGCTAATATGTCTCTTTTTGTAGTAGCATTTTTAATAATGATTTCAATATCTAACTTTGCTATTCCAGGAACTTTCCATGAGAGTGGATTGGAGATACAAAAAGTCAATGATGGTACTCCTGCAGATAATATTTTAAAACCTGGAATGATAATTAAATCTATTAATGGACACAGTGTAAGTGACACTGCTAGCTATTCTAAAGCTATTTCAACTTTAATACCTGGTGAAATGGTTAATATCACGACGAGTACAGGAAATTATAATTTCACAGCAGGTAAAAATCCTAATAATGCATCTCGTGGATATATGGGTATTCACGGAGCTGGAAAATATGAAGTTAATAGTGATGTAGCTAATATTTTTGGAAATCAACTTCCATGGGCTTGGTTTGAGCTACATGACATGTTTTTCTGGATAGCTTTCCTTAACTTAGCTGTTGGTTTATTTAATCTTCTTCCAATGAAACCATTAGATGGTGGTCATTTACTTGAAGAACTTTTAGATTACAAATTACCTGAAAAGATTGTTAAACCAGTTATTACTTCAGTATCTTGGTTCATGGTATTTATAATAGTTATAAGCTTAATAGCTGGATTTGGAAGTAGTTTTTAGTAATGAACTTTAATAATCTACTAATCTTTTTCCTTTAATAAACTGTTAACCTTATATTTATTGTTTTTATTTTTTATCATTTATTTTTCTTTTTTATTATTATTTAAAGCTTTTTTAACAGCTCTATAGTGTAATTGTGATGTGACCTGTTTATGGGATTCTTCATCAGTAAATAATCGTAATTTATGGCCTTTGCAAGGGTAGTGTTGGGTGCGAAGTCCTGCTTGCTTAGCTGTGTTTTCTATATTGATTGCTTTTTTTCCAACTAGGTCTTTAGCTATAAAATCTGTTGCTCCACAGGGAGAACCTCTAATAACATCTATATCAACTATCCTTTCCCCTTGACAGTTTACTCTTATTTCTGGCTTTCCAAATTTATTTGCAAATTCATTGAATACAGGATTTTTTCCACTACTTTCTAATTCACACATAGCATCAGGAACTGAAACATTTTTATATTTTAGGAGTTGGTTTTTAAACCCTTCCCCTTTCCATATTCCTATAATTATCCATGAAACTTTTTCATGTACCTGTTTTATAAGTTCTAAGGTCATATCTGCTTGTTTAATATAGATTATTATTAGATCAAATTTGGCTAACTTTTTAATAATATTTGGATCGATTTCTATATCATCAATGAATATTCCTTTTGGAGATTCTATTTCAATCATTTCTGTTTCAAATTCTTTGTTAATTGTTTTATAAGCTCTTTGGCCAAAGATAACTTCATCTCTAACAATAGCTATTTTTATAGTCATATTTTTCCCTAATTTATATACAATAATATAATATTTTATTAAAAATAGTGATTAAAAATTTATATTTTACAAATAGTTATATCAATATCATGATTTATAATTATTTTTTAGGATATTTATAATAAAAGAAAAATTGATAAAATAAAAAATAAAAATAGAAAAAAAAATATTTATTTATAGGGTGTAGGCACAAAATTTAAAAAAATTGAAGCTTTTAGAAAGTTTAAAAAGTCAAAGGCTTTTTAACTTGTAAAATCATAGACTTTACAAAGTTCAAAGAACTTATAACCATTATTCATTGTATTTTTAATTTTTTCATCTCATTTCTTATAGCTAAAAACTCTTGATTAAAGTTGTCATTTCTATGCATTGAAAGATATCCAGTTCCTAGTCCACATTTTTGTTTTTCTGTCATAATTTCTTTATATTTGTGATAATATTTTCTGAAATAACCTCTATTTTTTTCCTGTCTTGCATATTTGCTACAATGATTAGAACAATACACTTGTCTGTTATGTTTTTTCACAAATTTTTCTCCACACCAATTGCATTTTTTTAGTTTCATAGTTTTTAGTTCATTAGTCATTTTATCATCCGATTATTTTTACAATTAGCTTAATTCAGATGTTGGTGCTGTGATATGTTGACAATATCGATATTTTGTAAATTCTTTTGGAAGACTAGGTGAAAAATTTACCGTGGATTTGATGTTTTATTCATATCATCTTTTGTATTACAATGACAATTTTGGCAATGGCATTTATTTCTTTCATTTTTTTGTATTATTGGGGGGTTCATTCCGAACTGTTTTTTCATTATATTTGCTCCTATTCTGTTTAATACTTTAAACTACTTGTTTATATTCTATACTAGGAAATATTATAGTATTTACTATAAATCTTTCAATCAAAACTACTGTTGTGTTCTTATTTTGCAATATTTTTCACCTTGCATCTCAACTTTTTCAACATACTAAATTCAACTAATTGTAGTTAGTATTATGGATTCAGTTCTATATAAAAAACTGACCTCGAGGTGGATAGTAGTCATGGGTTTCAAGTGTAACAAGTGTAAAAAAATGATGATAGCTAACGCTAAGGCAAAATAAAAACTTTAAAAAAATAGTAGAAACTACTGGTTACAAATGAATTCGCATGCTTTTCTGGCACGTATTACATTCATCTCAGTACTGTCATTTTTTTATAATAAAATTCAATAAAATAAATCAAAGATAATCCTTTATCATAAGCAAAAATTAATCTAAAACCAGACCTATTACCCTTTTTTATAGCACGACAACGGAATCTTTTAACTTTAAAAACTGGTAATGATGTGCCCAAACCACTAAGATGAATATAAGTTTTATTTCTACTAGGAACTAAACCATTATTACTGATTATGGCATCGATCAAAGCTGTTTTAAATATTTCCAAATCTTTTACAAGAGAAGAGCATTGTCTAGAAAAATCATCACAATCATCATCAAATTCATGGTAATGGTTACAAACATACTTACTCATCGTAATCTCTCACAGAATACTCATCATCCCTATAAAAAACAAATTCGGGGTCTAATGGTTCCAAATACTCAGCTACTCTCCAAGGTTTGTCTCCATGAGAATAATCACTAATTTCTTTAGCATTCATATGAGAATAATCATCAATGGCATTATCTATAACTTCTAATTCTTCAATACTTAATAAAGAAGTATCGGGCTCTTTTAAAGAAAAATGTCTATTTCTTGCACGAGTTATAACTAAAACATCTTCATTGTCTATTTTATTGTCTTGTTTTAATTCATCACAACAGTCATCAAAATGACTAGGGATTGGACCATGTTGACGTTTTATATAAGTTTCATTGGTTATTAAAGTTTCATAAATTTCATAATGATTAAAATCAGAAAAGTACACCAATTTATATAAAACAGTCTTTCCAAAATTAGGTTTGTCTTGGCATTTATGTACAATATAATGTATAACCTGCTTCATTTTTTCTTTATTTAGATTCATACTCCAAGCTCCAAAAATGTATCCTATAATTAATAATATTTTATTTTTTTATCAATATATAATGTTTATGTGCTATCTTGATTTTAATTAAAATGCCTTTTTAGTATTTTATGACATCCTTCATACTCTGCATTATATCCTGCTTTATATATTTCATCAAAAGCTTTACGTAAATCACCATGATTATGTGTAAATTTTGCAATGTCTTTTATTATATCATCAGATATTGCACCTTCATATAATCCTAAACGGCATCGTTTATTTATAATATCATGGATCTGATTATAAGTATAATTAGGAAAATCAACATCAATACCATTAAAAACAGTCCTAACATTATCATCTAAAAATACAATTGTTTTATCATTTGTAACTGAAAATAATGTTATTTTTGCATCTTTATTAGTTTCTGTTGCTCTTAAAAGATTATATAAAATATTATTTAGGTCTTTATCACTTTTAACAGAACCGATATCGTCAAGAGCCACAAGCAATATTAAATTTTTCTTAACAATTTCTTTTATGATTTTGTTAAGGAGTGTGAAAGTGGATAAACCACCAACACCCATATTTTTATTAAACAATTTTTCATAAATCTTTAAATAAACTTCATATTGTGTTTTGTAGTTTTTGCAGTTAATATGAACAGCTTTTGCTTTAGGATATCTTTTTTCGACTTCTGAAAATATGTAATTTATTGTTAATGTTTTTCCTGTTGCATAACTTCCTTTTATTATCATATGATATGGTTTCTTATGATCGTCTAAATTTCCTTTAACATTGTACAATATTTTTTTTATTTGTTCAGTTCTATGTTTTATTGTTTCGGGTACAAATTCAACTTTAAAGACGTCTTTTTCTATAAATATCGTTTGTGTTTCTTCTATACTATCCCAAATTGTTTTTTCCTTCATAATGATATTTTGTAAAAATGAATATTTAAAAGAAATCTGGGAGCTCATGATAAGTAATATTAATACTAAAATAGTAAAAAGTAATAATAAAAGTTAAAAAAAATCCCTCCTAATATAAAATTAGGAAGGGAAAATAGAAAAGAGTTGTCTAAATGTGGGGTTCTAAAAAAGAGTAATCATTTAATTATATACAAGAAGCATTATATACAAGAAGAAAAATGCAAAAAAGTAAAATTATCTATGTTTACCATTGTTTAATAAAATCCAAGATTCGTTATAACCACGAACCTTGCCATCCATACACCAACCATCACCAAGTGGATAAACACGGCTGTTTTTATCAGCTTTAGCAGCTAAATCAACAACTGTCCAATTTTTGAATTCTCCACCTGTTATCTCAAATTGAACATGTCCTCCACCAGATTTACAGTTTACATGACGATATCTTGTTTGGTAAACTAGTTTATTATCTTTTTTAAATTGACTAGCTATATAAACTCCTAATTGAGAGAAATCAGTACAGTTCATAGCTTTTCCATAAGTTAAAGCATGAATCTCTTCTTGTAGAGTTAATATGTCATTATAATAATAGCTATACCCAAAACCACCTATCAACATATAAAACTCTGTAAAGTTTTTAAGATTATAATTTTTACCCTTAATATTAACAGTAGGAATAACTTCAACTATTGTTGGAGCTTTAAGAACATTAACTGTAGCTTTAGGTTTTTTAATCCATACATTATTTAATACTTGTTTTGAATTATCTTTTTTAAACTCTATTATTCTTTTTTTCATATCTAAAAATCTGCTATAAGTTACATGGTCCTTTTTATTAACCCCATTAATATAAACAATAGCAGGATTTTTATTTTCTTTTGTTTGAAAATTTTTAACTCTTTTTTCCATATCTATAAAAGTACCAAGAGGTATAAGTAATTCTTTATTTGATAAATCGGCCATTTTTATTCAACTCCTAAAATTATATACAATATTAATATAAATACGAGAAATGGACAAAAGTCTAAATTATTTGGTCAAAACTGTCTTTAAATCCTTTTTTAGGAATGAAGAAAATTTTTTTCTTAGAAAATGGTTTTTGCCTAGGTCTCAATACTATAAAAAACTAGTAAATCTATAACTATTGGCTTATTAATTCTTCAAAACTCATACTTCCTCCCATCCTTGAGGATAAGCAGTTGGACTCCAAACATTTCCATTGATCATTGATTTGTAAATTTTATCATTGAATTTAACTAAATCACCAATATTATATGCATCATGGCCTCCTGTTGGCTGTATCCAGTCTTTTATTTGTCCTGATTGTTTTTTTTGCCCAATTAATTTGTATAAAGCAGGTACTTGTGATGGTAACCAATTAGTTCGGGATTCATGATTTTGAATAACTTTGTAAATATTATTTTCATAAATAACCTTATCATCAACACTATAATTAGTGCCAGTTTTCCAATTAGCTAAATTTAATTCATCAGGGTATAAAATTTTATTTAGTTCAATTTCTTTTAAAGTTGCTTCATCAAAATTGTCTACGATTAGCCATAATGTTTCTTTTTCAGCATTAGAGAAGTGAGATGAATTTTGAACAAGTTTCACAATATAAGTATTAATAATAGCACTTTGTTCTTCATTAATTTCTTTTAAATTAGATATTTCACTTTTAAGATTATTAATTTGCATTTCTTTTTCTTTTAATTCTTTAAGTTGTTTTTCAAACTCTAGATCTCTTTCAAACTTTCCATTTTCATCTGGTTCAAAATAAATATAACCATTAATAAGTATATCATCTTTAATATTCAATGGAATATCTTTATAAAATCCCATAAGAACATGTGTTGGTGCAATATGTTTTTTTTCAATCATTTTTATCAACTCGAAGTTATATCTGTTAAAGTAAATTTTTTCCATGAACTCCAACCTTGATACCATGTACGGCCTTGTGAACGAATATAAAGGTTTCCCATAGGAGGTTCTGTTCCAGTATGCCATACAGATCCTGTAGGTGTTATTATTTGTGTAGTTGAACCATAATTTGTATCAGAATAAGGTCTATCATCCGCAATAACTATTAAAAAACAAAACCAATCATTTGGTATTTCTGTTGGTAAACCCACTGCTCCTTCATATCCTTTGGCAGGAGTTATGTAAATCCCTGGTTTTGTATAAAAATCCATATTTCTCCAATCTATTGAGTTTATTGTTCCAGCATTTCGTGCTTCAGCAGTTCTATCACCCAAAATACTTTTTTCAATACCTTTTAATAGAGGAATATTATTAAATACATTATTTGTCTCAGCTTTAGTATAATAATTAGATAAATCTACATTAATACCAGTATCTAATAACATATCTATCTCAGATTTTGTATAATATTCAGATAAATCTAATGTACAAGCTATAACTCCCTCTGAACTTATATAAATTCCTTCTCCAGAGGAATATATTTTTCCAATATCTGCTGTAGGAACAAAAACAGGATCTGCTCCTCCTTCAAAAAGAAGTTTAATGTATTTTCCTTCAGATAAACCTTCTGGGTCATCAACTATCTCAGCTTGATTAACATATTTTTCAAGGCCTAGATTTACATAGGCTTTCTCTTCACCATCAATTAATATTTTTAAAATGCCTGTAGTATTGTCATAATCTAGGCTAATTTTTTCATTTGTATTGATAGCTTTTTGTATTTCTTGTAGGACAGTTCCAACTTGACCTAATCTTAATGGCCCACAACCATCATCTAATATCTTTTTTTCTTCTTCATTGTATACTTTAACCATAATTATTACCTCCTAGAAAGTATTAGTTAAAAGCCTTTTTAATAAAAGTTTGAATTTCTTTATTTCAAAAAACTGTTTATTTTTTTTAAAACGATGTAAAAGCTTATTTTTTTTAAAATCTTTTAATTTATAATTTAATTAATGATAATTAATATATTTAATAAATAAATATTTTATAATTGAAATTTATTAAATTAGAGAAAATTATAGATTTTTTAACTCTAAAAGTTAAAATTTTAAAAGTAACTAAGTGGGCATTGAATTTTTAAAATAAAATTTAGAAATTCATTAATTACAAAATTTTTGTTCAAGAATAATCAGATATAAAATTTAAATAATAAAACTAACTTTTAGAATTTGTCTTTTGTCTAAAACTATTATTTAAACCAAAATCCTTTCAATGGAACATTTTTTATCTGACCAACTTTTACAGTTCCTTCTCCTCGCTTAGCCGGATTTTTAATAGTTTCATTAACAGTAGCTTTATAAGTGCCTCCATCTGGAAGTTTTAAATAAACAATATCTCCAACATTATAGATTGTATTATCACGATCTACAATATTTAAAGTCACATCTTCCATTAATTCGAGAGTGTCAACAGTATTACTCCAACCTAATTCATTTGCAACATCTATTAAAACATCTTCAACAGTGGTTGCATTAGTTTTTATATTTCGTATTTTATGATTAGATTCGCCTGAACTATTTTTAATAGTTTTATAGTTAAAAGGTAAATCTGTTCGATCTGTATAAACTTCTGCTTTATTTTTTTGTTTTATCCATGGAAATTCTGTAAATTCATAAATTTTACCATTGTTTGATTTAATACTAGCCCAATTTGGAAAATGACACCCAAAACATTCTATACTAACACTACCATAGAATCTTGGAAATACGCTCTCTTGAGTAAATATGTCTCCAAAAAGTGCTTTTTTCTCATCATCTTTAACAATAGTATTTTGATTTTGTGGACTTTCTGATTCATTATCTTCTGATACTGTAACATCAACATAATTCCATCCAGATATTGAAGAAGTGCTTACAGTACTTTGTGCTGTAGTTGTTTTAACAGTAGTCGACACTCTAGTGAGAATTCTTCTTCTACTTTTAGCTTTGTCACGACCACAAGCTCCACAAAAATCAGCTCCACAGTTTTTACATCTTAATTCTTTATTTTGCTGTCCTTTAGTTTTTTTACCACTGTTATTAATTGATTGGTGCCATTTTAATCTACTTACCTGACCTTTAGCTTTACAAAATGGACATTCATTTTTAAAAACAGTATAATACCATTTACCCCATTTATACTCACCACATGTACAATAAACTCCTTTTTTGGTTGGAGGAGCTATTTCGTTTTTTGCTTCTACATTAACATTAGTTGTTTGGGATCTTTTAACTGTTTGTGTCTGAGTTTTATGAACATATTTTGTGAATTTAACAGTTTTTTTACTTAAATCAATTATAATATCTGAATTTCCAGGAATTCCTTCCTTACTAGATGTGCTTGGATTCATGTTTCCTGCGAAAAATAATTTCTCTGTTGTAACATTGTCCTCAGCTATTCCTATACTTCGAACAATAATCCCCACAACACCATTAGGATTGACAGATTGTTCTGTTGCTGTGTTAACATTTCTTCTAAGATGTAATATTGGTTCACATTTTCCAATATAATCTTCAATATTAACTATACCATACCGATGGTTTCCTGCATCATCAACTATAATTGGGTCTTGATTAGAATTAATATAACCAATACTTTCAGCTATTGGGAGTATATTGTCATCTTTATTATTTTTTTTAAGAGAATGTGGCATAGCTGTGACTGTTCGTTCTTGTCTGTCTACATTTCCTTCTCCCCAATTAGAACCACTATCAAATGTATAATCTGTGCCGTAATCTGCACCACCAACTAAATAAGAGCTATCTATAACATTCTCACTATAATTAATATCAAGATTATACCAGTCTTTTAATAATTTTTGATAATCAACAGAAGATTTTTCGTCTGATTCATTATCAGTGTCTATGATGGGTGCTACTCCAACAGCATTATTTTCTTCATTTGTACCATAAGCTAACTCATTAGTATTTCTACCGAGCTGAATACCTTCCACTGGAGCAATATGTTCTTTTCCAAAACGAAAAGGAACTAAAAGTTCTATTTTACATTCAACTTTGTTGTCAATAGCAGTATAATGTCTTTTAAATTTAGCTCCCGTTTTATTTTCAATTTCTCTAAGTAAATCTAGAACATTTTTTGTTCCATCAACACTAATCATTCTTTGAGCTGTTGTTAATCCATATATTGTGAATTTTTTACCATCTTTGTTTTTAGGGTCTTGGCTTAAATCATATCCTGTTTCATCATAAGAAAATAAGTCAATCGATGTTTTATCATCAATTGTGAAATATCCTTTGAGTAATTCTTTCAAAAATGCTTTACTAATATTAACGCTGTTTCCACTTACAAAAGGATGGCCAAATTCATCGGTCTTGTTTTTCCATTTAGAATCATAGATATAAAAAGGTGGAATGTTGTTTAATATTGAGAAATATTCATCAGCTTCTGCAGTTATTATATTGTTCTTATAATCTCTGCTAATTTTTGTGTTTAGTATATATAGGCTTCGTTCATTGTCACTATCTCCATTGATAAAAATATAATTACCTTGTCTGAATAATTTTTCAACCCTTGGCTCCGTTAATTTTCCAGCTATTTGCAATGTTTTAAAACCACCATCAACATTTCTTTCCTCAATATTAACAGTACCATTATTAATCCAAGCTAACTTTTTATAATTAGGATCTAAGATTAAAATATTATTTCCCCAATTGACAGATGGGTTTGTTTCTAGGGGAGGAGTTAGTTTTTCAAGGTTTAATGGTTTTGGTATATCTATTCTTTCACTGGGGGAAGGTTTAGTGGGCACTGGTTCTTGAAGATAAGCATCTGCTTTAGCAAAAAATAAACCACTTACAGTACACTCATCACAATAGGCTTTTACAAAATTCATAGCAAAAGCTATAGCTTCCATCATGAGTTTTTTCTCATTTTCAATCGTGTGTGTGCCTTTAACTAGTTTTTGCCATTCTTTAGATTTATTTTTAAGGAATTTGAGATTTTTTTCATTATTAACAACTGATTCTCCTTTTTTATCAATATTAAACTTTTTATTACTTGTAAGTTTCAATATTTCTCCAAATATTTCCCCATTTCTCAAATCATTGCTATTTAAACCCATTTGATTAAGATTATATGTTTCAGGTCTTCCAAAACTTATAACTTTTTTCGTGTTTTTATCTACTTTTTCAGTAAAACCAGTGTTTTGAGGAATATTTTGATTTTCAAAACGAGCATGACATCTTCTAATATCTTTATCACAACTAGACTCTCGATGAGGGGGACAAGCCATATCTTCAATAAAATGTAAACCATAAGAAAAATAATATGCTGCTTTCCTTAGGTTTTGTCTTCCTCCTTCCACATACTCTGTAGCTGCAAGATTAAGATAATTTCTAGCTGCTTTAATACAGGCAGAAGATACATTATGGTTTCCACCATATTTTTTATTGTCAAGTGTTTTTCTTGCTTCAGTATTGGGACTTAACCAATTATCTACTTTACTAGATTCAGTGAAGAATATATCTTTAGCATCTGCATTTTCAAAAGCTTGCTTTGATCTTTCATTAAGATTATTCCAAATATGCCTTTTGAGAGCAAAGTGAACAGAAGTCCAGCATATTAAGAATATTATATGGATTAGTGACTTATTTCTTATTTTTTTCATAAAAAGACTCCTTAGTATGTATTGTAATTCATTAATATGTGTTGTAGTAAGTGATGTTTTTAATTATACATCCTTTTAATCCTACTTCAAAATTGAACCGTTCTTGTAATATGAAAAATTGGGATGATACGTCAATACATTCAAGATCAAGTATTTTCCACTCTTCAATTTCTTCTTCTGCTTCTGTTTTTTCATCTATTTTTATAAATTTATTTTTATAATGAATCAGTAAATTTTCACAATCAATTAATAATAATGTTTCTGGCCCTAACTTATCAAGCTCTGGACCTCTAAGAATTATTTGTTGTCCACTAACTGAATCTTTCACCACTATTTTCCTATCTTCAACAGGGAGGTTATTTTCATAGGTTTTACTAATCAATATCAATGGTTTTACTTTTCCATTTCCTTTTATAGTACCTTTTTCCTGGTTAATAACATTAGTTTTACTAGTTCCTACTCCTTCGGGTATTATCAGATTTACAGGACCACTATATCCATTTCCCTCTGGTTCCCAATCATAAGCCTTATCAATTATATAATTATAATATCTATCTGGTTGATAATCAAAGGATATTTTTTTAGGAATTGGTCTATCTAGACGATCACGACGGGGAGTGAAGTATTTAGTAACATAATCTTTCAATATTTGAGCTTCACTAAAACTTTCATCTTCAAAACCAACATCTATTCCAATATTTTTACTACGAATATTAGCTCTTGTTGCTTCTTCACCATCTCCTCCTTCGATTACTAAGTTATTTATTGTGAAATTACTCCCTTCAGGAATTTTTCCATTTTTCCATTTAATGTTTAAATATTTGCAATGAACATCATCTATACTAAATCCGCATTCATTTCCAATATCATCAGAGAAATAAACTGTCACCATTACATTAGTAACTTTAGCTTCGTAATCTGTTTCTTCCTCTTCACAATCATTGTCAAGTTCTAGTGTGATTTCAAGATCTGGTAAAAATTTTTGTAATTCTACATAAGGAATTCCCCAGTTTTCATATTTACCACCAAAAACTACGTGAGTAGTATCTGGTGTAATACTAGTTGATTCAAAAGCAAAATAATTAACATTTGAACCTTTTTTACCTATACCTAATTGTAAACCAGTTTGTTCATCAAAATCTGTGTCAAATTCAACACTTATTCCATGAATTATAACTTTTTCAGCTTCTAAAAGGTTTTTATAATCAAAAGTATGTAGGTAGTGTTTTGTTGTTTTTCTTGGTTTTTCGGGGGTAAATATAAGAGATGCCCATTCAGTAGAATTATTTAACAGATTATAAATTGGATTTAAATGAAATACTGGATATTCATACCCATACCATTTATCTGCATCCACTAGACAGAAGTTAGCAAAGTGCGGTTCTCCTTTAACATTGAAATCAACGTAATCACCATAAAGCTGTATTTCAACAGGATATGAATTATTATAAGTAAATTCACAAATTAAAGCAACCCATTGGTCTTTTAGTTTAATTTGTTCAGACCATATAGGGGCTTCACCATTTAAAAGAGTGGTTCTTAGGTTTTTAGCCGATTTATCAATTTCAGTTCCAACATATTTTCCAAGGCAATAAAATATATATTTTTTACCATCTTCCATATTATCATATGAAAAATTAGTTAATCTGAAACTAGTATAATACAACCCTCCTGTGCTTTCAGGCCTGTATACAAAAACATCATAAGAATATGAATTAGTGAAATAAGGACTACTTACCTTTATTTTATAAGGAGTTTTTTCATCATTAGGCATTAACCCTCGAATGGGAATACTAATATAATGTTCTCTGTTGGCATCCCATGAATTAATAGTATAAACATCATTAACAATTTTTGACCTTATTGTAGAATCAGTCACCCTTAATTCCTCAGGGATTGTGATGTTCACGGTTATTGTTGTATTTGCAGGTGAAGAAGTTTTAACTTTAATATTTAAATGGACTTTATTTTCCGTATCATCACTAGTACTAACTTCTAAGACATTATTTGTTAAATTACAACTTGGGAGGTATGTAACACCATTAAGTGTGACTGATGCTGTTGCAGTGCTATTTCCAAAAAGTTCTTTTAATGTAACAATCCTGTTACCTGTTTGATTAACTCCTGTTGATGTTAACTCAAGAACTAATTGGGCCGTATAATTATTTAGTTGTGCATTCCAGATACCATTATTATAATTTCCTTGAACAGATTTAGCACTGGCAACTAGTCCCGATGGAATAGTTACTTGACATTGAACTGTTCCCGACGCTTTAACTTTATTAACATCAGTTACTGTTAATGTTGCAGTGAATTTATTACCAAATTGTCCACTGGTAGGAGTTATTGTAATTTTTGGAGTATAACTTTCAGCAGTATATGTCAATACTATTCTTATATAAGCTATTCTGATATAACATGGATTAGTGTTACTGTTAGCTGGAAGATTAAACTCAACACCAAAACCAGTTTTGTTAACATCACTACCTTTGAGATTAACAGCAAAATTAACACTTCTTAATTTTGAAGAATTACTGGCACTTTCTTTAGCTGGAGCTGTTCCTGTTTTTGACAATCCACTGACTCCGAGCATCGTGATTTTAGGAGCTGAAAATTCACCATGTGCTGTTTCTGAAGAATAACTTCCTTTATAATAATAATATTCTACTTTAATATTACTAACATTTGCATTAGTAGGTATATTGGCACGATAATCTGTTACTCTAATAGTTGTAGGACGCTTACGGCTACCATTTTTACCAGCGATAGCTTGACAGTAATTTCTAAGAGTATCAGTTGGATTACAATTCTTATGTCTGTCAGCATAATTGGCTCCCCATTGGGCACAATTTCGGTCTGTTGTACTACTATATACTGTACTAGAAGATAGTATATTACTATGATTAAGTAATTTTCTATAAGGAATGGTATCATTAGTATGGCCGGATATTGTACGAGGATATAAGTTACTTGTTGTTGCCACATTATCAGCCCCTCACGAAATTAATATAAGGATTATCAAACAAAATACAATTCTTGTTAATCTTAACCCATTGACCTGGGTAAAGTAAAGCTGGGAGTTTAAATTGAGGACTAACAAAACATGCTCCTTCAGGAATATTATTTAATAAGTATTGCTGCCTATTGCGGTATTTATTTTCTTCAGCATCAACTAATGTACCATCACCAATATTATTATTAACTAATGAATCTTCTCTCATAATGCTTTTAATAATTATCCCATATTCATCAAAAAATACAAATCCTACGAATATTTCAAGATCAAGGCTAGCTAAAAAATCAAAACTGTAATTAACACAACTAACTCCTTCTGGGATTCTAATACCATATTCTGTGGTAATATTTCCTTGTTCATCTTCAACTTCTCCAGAATCATGAATTAATAAGAACCAAGATTCAACATTATCAGCTAATACAGTTACTGTATTTGTTGCTTGTCCTGTATTATCACCTTCTTTAATATTTTCACTTTCTTCTTCACTTTCTTCTGAAACCTCTTTATCTTCTCCAATATTCTCTTCACTTTCTTCTTCAGGCTCTAATTCAATTTCAAATTCTTTTAAATAACATTCTTTAACAGTGAAAGTATAAGTACCACTAGCACTTATTTCAAATATATCTCCTATTCCTACATTATATACGATATCATCTATTAATTCGCCTTGGATCAAGTGTTCACAAATAAACACATTATCTTGACTTTCTTCATTACAGTATTGTATTGACTCAGAGAAATGATTAAGAAGTTCTAGGTTCTTTTTTAGTTTTATTCCATAGATATTGAAATTGTTAAATTCATTTTCAATTCCTGTTGGAACTGCCTCACGTGAGGGTACAACAAATTCTACTTCGCATTGTTTACTTTCAAAATCATCCAAGCTTTCAATATAACCTAAACGATTACTTATAATATTTCCATAGATATTAGCTTTTGTTGGGTAGGTTATTAATTTATCCACTCTAAACACCTCCATAACGAGCATATCTCGCTTCTTTTTCATTTATTGATTTGTACAGTTGATCCAAAAATCCTGGACTATTAAGGAATTCTTCTTGTTTTTTACTAAAAATTTCAGCAATTTTTTTCTCATCTAAATCTTTATCACTATTATTAACAATAGAAAACCGATTTTCTAATTTTAATTCAATTTTAGTGTCACCATAATTAATTGTTTGACCAGTTTTAGCATTAAACAGCTGTCCACTAGATGTATCTAAAATAATATTACCTGAATTTGGTTTAAACAGTTCAAACAAGTTTTTCAATATATTATGAATTGAATCAAAGATGCCATTACTTCCAGCTCCAGTATTTCCAACTCCACCAAAGGATACTCCAGAAGATCCTCGGAAAACGCCTCGTTTTTGGAATTGGGTCATATCATAAATTTTACCATTAATCTTTCTAGCACGATGAGGTATACCTCCCCAAAATCCTCGTACACTGCCTTGATCATTTTGTCCTAGCATTCTGGCTATTTCACCAATCATTTCTTCACCATCCATACAGTTACATTTAACACTATCCCATACAGCCTGATTACTTTTTTTATTTCCAAAATAGAAAGAATATGTGCTTGAATTAGCAAAACCACGAGCGGATAATATATTTGCTAAAATTTCATCAAATTTTGAAGCTGATAATTTAGGTTTACCACCTATAAAGTCTTTGACTACATTATTCATAGGTATTTTAATACCTAAGAAATTAGGATCTCCAATCTTCCAAGGTAAAGCAGTATTATACTGTTTACTAACATTTGTAGAAACAACACCATCTAATGCTCCAAAATAGCATCCATTAAGATTAGAACAATTTGAAGGAATATTTAATAATAGTTCTTCCAATAATGTTCTTGATTTATGGCTATTACGACCCATATCTAACAAATTTAGAATCTTTCCACTTAAAGAGGGATTATCTTTTGATGCAGAAGGACCTGCTGCTAAATTTCTTATAGGGCCACCTGAGTTAGCTCTTTTATTAAAAACAGGTGTAGACATTAATTTTCTTATGGAAGGTACTGGTCCAGCACCTAGACCACCACTACTAAAACGAGCATTAGAAAGTTGATTATAAAAACTACTAATACTTTTATGAAGACTATTAAATTTAGAATAGGACTGGTCACGAATTTGACCTGCAACATTGGTTAAAGATGATCCCATTTTAGCCCAAGCATTATTCATCAAAGAAGTAACATTAGAAGTAGCTAAATAAATATTATTTAAATGATTAGATGTGGTTGCATTAATGTTGCTCCAATTATTACTATTGGAGTCGGCTATGTTGTTTAATGCATTTGTTACACTGTTTTCAAGCGAATAAAAGCTATCGATGATGAGTAGGTTGCTTTCTTCTAATGCAGGTGTACTTTCCATGATTCCTGATGTTAGGGTATCATAGGTTAATCCAACATTTGCCAGAGCATTGTTAATTGTTCCGGTAGTGTCTGTGATTATTCCGTTGATTGTGTTAAAGCCATTTTCAGCTCCAGAATAGTCAATAGGGTTTTCTAATGTTTGTGTAGGTAATCCCACATCTCCAATATTCATGCCTAATGAAGGGTCAAATGCAGAGCTAATAGCATCTCCGATAATATTTGCAGATTCTGAGAGAAGTACTGCTTGATTGTTCATATCATTGGCTATAAGTCCCCATTCGCCGTGTAACATCCAGTACATATGTCCTGGAGAACCGATTCCTAATCCTTTTTTTAGGCTTTTCCAAATACCTTCTCCAACTTGTTTGGCTTTGTTATATAGTTCTCCTCCTACTTCTAGGATACGACTACCAATTCGAATAAATTCTTGGTAGACCATGTCTGCTACTTTTTTAACAAAATCAATAACACCATTGAGTATATTTGTACCAATTTCTTTAGCTTTATTTCCCATTTGTGGGCTGATAATTCCAAGTTTGACTAGTCCGTTTACAAAGCTTTCCCATAGTTTAGTAGGTATTTTTATTGCTTCATTAATAATGCCTGTTAGTAATTTTAGCCCTGCTTCTTTTCCTTGACTTAGTAGATTTTCTCTCCAAGTACTTATGTCTTGGATTACTTTGTCAAAAAATTCTAGAATTTTATTTGGAAGTTCTGTTAAGCCACCTAAAAATTCACTAATACTGGTTAATAAATCAGCAGTTGTACCTTCACCAAATAAAGCATCTATGATAAGTTTAATTGGATGAATTTCAAATAATGCATTAGCTATGTTTTCAATACCTTTTGTGAATGTTTCTATCCACCAATCTAGATTGAATAGGTTTTCTAAAACTTCATTAGCTTTCTCTTTAAATCCTTCTCCTTCTCCATCACCAAATATAGCACTTATAATTAAGCTAATTACATCGATTTCATTATCAGAAAATGTAGAAGTGAAAATTTCAACAA
>Ga0123356_10001613_pt1 | contig 24733 bp, 23 predicted proteins | sample TergutEmb28metaG_2_FD_92546 | JGI IMG/M metagenome (GOLD analysis project Ga0123356, IMG submission 92546) | Embiratermes neotenicus P3 segment gut microbial communities from Petit-Saut dam, French Guiana - Emb289 P3 | ecosystem: Host-associated > Arthropoda: Insects > Digestive system > Gut ...
ACCTAAAACATTTTTCATTAAGTCGTAGGTTTCGCAGATTAACTGCATATCACCGTATTCAATGCCGTTATGCACCATTTTTACAAAGTGCCCTGCGCCGTTTTCGCCGACCCAGTCACAGCAAGGAGTATCACCGTCAACTTTTGCGCTGATTGCCTGCAACATAGGTTTTACAGAAGACCATGCAGCAGGTGAACCGCCTGGCATTATCGAAGGGCCTTTTAATGCGCCTTCTTCTCCGCCAGAAACGCCTGTGCCAATATATAATAATCCTTTTGATTCAACATAAGCGGTTCTTCGTATTGTATCCTGAAAATTGGAGTTTCCGCCGTCTATAATGATGTCGCCTTTTTCGAAAACTTCTAAAAGCTGATCGATTGTTTCGTCTACTGCTTTGCCTGCTTTTACCATAATCATGGCTTTACGGGGAGCTGCCAAAGCGTCTGCCAAGTCTTTCATACTGTGACAGCCTGTGATTTTTTTGCCTGCACCTCGGCCATTAACAAACTCGTCTACTTTAGATGTTGTACGGTTATAAACAGCGACAGAGAAACCTTTGCTTTCAAGGTTTAAAACGAGGTTTTCTCCCATAACGGCAAGACCAATAAGACCAATATCAGATTTTGACATACTATGCTCCTTGTGATATTATAACATAAGAAAATTGATACGAGAAGGGTTCTCGCAGACCTCGAATCGGAGGTTCGGCAAAGGCGCAGAGTTTTAATTCGTTATCTTCCTCTGCGCCCTCCGCGTCCCTGCGTCTCCGCGTGAAATTCTTCTGTAAATATTTTTAGGAGATAAAATCATGGAAAAGACGTATGTTTCTATCGGCGGCGCAGATAAAGATTTAACAAACAGTGAATTAGAAGAACTATTTTCTGATTCTCTTTCTAAGGCGCTAACTGATATAAACGATTCTGGAAAGGTGATTATCCTCCCTCCCGATATAACCCGATTTCACTCACGTGCAGGTTTCTTTACAGAGATTGCTGCAAAACAGTTAAATGACAAATTAGGAGCTGTGCTTCCAGCTTTAGGAACACACATGGCAATGAATGATACAGAAATTTCCCGTATGTTCGGTTGCACTCCAAAAGAAAAATTCCTTGTTCACGACTGGCGAAACGATGTTACGGAACTTGGGCGTTTGGAATCAAGCTTTGTAGAAGAAGTATCCGAAGGCGCAGTCAAATACGATTGGCCTGTTCAAGTAAATAAAATCCTTCAAAAAGGAACTGCTGCTAGCGGTAACTTCTCTCTTGCGCTTTCTATCGGGCAAGTTGTTCCGCACGAAGTAGCAGGATTAGCAAACCATGGAAAGAACATATTTGTAGGAACTGGCGGAAAAGAAGCAATCGATAAAAGTCATTTTTGCGGTGCAGCCTACGGAATGGAACGCATTATGGGTAAAGCCAATACACCAGTTAGAGCGCTTTTTGACGAAGGATTAAAACGTTACGGCAGTTCGTTACCCCCAATCCTTTGGGTATTAACAGTAATAGGTGCACGAAAAGACGGCTCACTTGCAGTAAGAGGTCTATACATCGGTTTTGGCAGAGAATGTTTTGAAAAAGCAGCAATCTTATCAAGAGAGATTAATGTTAACCTTATGCCAGAAGCAGTTAACAAAGCTGTAGTTTACCTTGAACCAGAGGAATACCGCACTACATGGCTTGGAAACAAAGCAATTTACCGTACCAGAATGGTAATCGCAGACGGCGGCGAACTTATAATCCTTGCTCCTGCTCTTGAACGCTTTGGCGAAGACGAAGGAATAGATGCGCTTATTCGCAAACACGGCTATAGACCCGGAAAAGAAATCCTTGCTAAAGCTGCCTCTGATGTTGAACTTGGCGGCAACTTAAGCGCAGCAGCTCACCTGATTCATGGATCAAGCGAAAACCGTTTTACGGTACGCTACTGCCCGGGTGAGAAAGTTTCCAAACAAGAAATAGAATCCGTTGGTTTCCAATACGGCAATCTAAAAGAAATGCAGAGTAAATACGATATAAATAAACTTACGTCTGGCTGGAACACAGTGGACTGTGAAAAAATCTTTTTTGTGCCAAACCCTGCACTTGGCCTCTGGGCCGAAAAAAAACGGTTTTAAAACTTCTTAACTTTCTCTTCCTCTGCGTTCTCTGTGCCTCAGTGTCTTTGTGAGAGGTTTTGCAAAGATTTTACCGATAATTTAACTAATGAAACTATTCCTTATAATCTTGGTATCATTAGCCATGTTAACTTTATGTACCAGTAAACCAACTGTGCCTGAAGACGATTCAGAATTAAACGTAACCGAAGAAGAAGTAACCCCTTTTATTCATCAAACCGGCGATTCATTACCGGTAACAAGCTTTAAAGAAATCTGGGGTTATGTAATTGCAGGACAGGAAGCTGCTTTAAGAAGAGAGCTTCCAATTACCGATGTTGGTTATTTCGGCGCCGAAGTTGACATATACGGAGTTCTATCAAAAGTTCCTAACCGACAAGCTCTTGGCGCTTTTAACGGCAGGGTGCATTTAACAGTAACCTGCGGAAATTATGCGCTTACTTACTTTGTTCTCTTGCCGGGAAGTCCTCAGCGGGCAAAATTAATATCAGATTTAATCGCGGCAACAAGAAACTTTGACGGTCTAAATATCGATTTTGAAAATATACCGCCAAGATCCGGCGAAGCGTTTTTATCATTTTTAAAAGAATTAAAAGAAGGACTGCCTCAGGATAAAATATTCTCTGTATGTTTGTATGCTCGGCATAGAACATTAACAAACGATGTCTATTGTTATGAAAAAGTAACACCCCTTGCAGATAAAATATTTGTAATGGCTTATGACGAACATTGGGGAGGCGGACCTGCAGGACCTGTCGCATCACTCAGGTTCAGCCGTAGTGTGGCAAATTATTCGATGCGCATTGTAGGTTCAGAAAAACTTGTAATGGGTATCCCTTTTTACGGACGTGCATGGGCAAGCGCAAATCATCACAGAGCATTAATTTATTCAACAACAGAACGATTAATTAATACGCACAATGCGGCAGTCAGGCGGGAAAACGGAATCCCGACATTTGATTATAAAGCAACTGTCGATGTTAAAGTTTATTTTGAAGATGAATATTCAGTATCATCACGAATGGAAATGTATAAATCGATGGGCATAAATGCAATTGGTTTTTGGCGGATAGGACAAGAAACACCGAAAGTTTGGGATTTAATGCGGATTGAACAATAATTACCCGTTTCCAGCCGATACTGCAATAATGAATGCTTCAAGCAAAAAAATACCTAAACCATAAAAGCAAAAACCAAGAAAAATAATAAGCTTTTTCGGTTTTAATTTTTGCTTGCGGAAAATAATACGAATAATGTTATCCAGGAGTTTATACAAAGCGCATAAACAGACAACAAAAGCCGAGTATCTTAGAACAAGAAGAAGGTTAACCAGATTTTCATCGGAAAAATCAACTTCTGCAAGGTAAATTATCAAGGTAATAAACGAAACAGTTACACTTACAACAAGTATCCATGCAGAAATACTCTGGTAGCGGTATTTGTATTTATGTGCCTTTAGCGTCTTTTCCAAGAATCCAGCGTCTCCTATGGTTGTAAAAAAATTAATAAGTGTATATTATATTATAGTATGAAAAAGTTCTTGATAACCATCTTTATCCTTTTAGCGCTGGCTGGTACTGGTTTTATGTTCGGCTGGGTTCAATTTTCAGTTCCTCCCGGCAAATATGGCGTAATTCATTCAAAAACTCACGGGATCGATGATCAATTAGTTCGATCCGGTGAATTTCGATGGGTTTGGTTTAAATTAATCCCGACAAATGTAAAAATAGCTGTATTCAGTCTGGAACATTGCAATTTTCCCATCAAATTTAACAGCACATTACCCTCCGGCGATACATATGCATCTTTTGCAGGTCTTACAAATGCTAATTTTACATGGGATCTTCAGGGAGAAGTTATTTTCAGCATAAATCCGGAAAAACTAATAATACTTACAGAACAAAATAATCTGTCTGGTCAGGAAGATTTAGATGCTTATCTGCAGACAATCGCCCAGGAAATCGAACTTTTGATTCTCCGCGAATTCTCTTCTGTAGAAGCAGACAGCGAAAGACTGGAACATTTTATGTCCGGAAACCCAGACAGCAAGATAGAACAGGAAATTAGAAACAGATTCCCGGAAATCCTTAACTTTTCGTTTGTTATTCATTCGGCTAAATTCCCCGATTTCATACTTTACAGACAACTGCGTTTTTTATATGACGAATTTTTGGCAAAACAAAGGGAATTTATCTCTACTTCCTTCGGTCAAAGAGCCCAGAGTCATATAGAAAACCAGCTTCGTTTTGAAGAACTGGAAAGATACGGCGATTTACTGACAAGATTCCCGATATTACTGGATTATCTAACACTTGAAATGAATAATCAGTAACCCGCTCCCTGCCCTGTTTGTTGTTGAATAAAACAGGTAAATAATGTATGTTTTTTACTGACGGCTGATTTTAAGGAGATTTTATGCAAAAGTTTACAGCCCTGTTAATTATACTATTCTTGGGTATGCCTATATTGATCGCTGCCCAGGATAATGATCCTGATGTAGAAATTGACTGGGATTATTATACAACCGATTTATACACACGCGGGGATCAGACTTTTACCATCAATCTTGGTGTTACATTTCCGACTATTTTTATAAATAACGGAAAGTCGATAGACCACAATATAACACCGCCTGTAGGCGGCAGCGGCTCTTTGATTTACGGATTCTACTTTAATTCTCATTTATTTACAGGTTTTGAAGTTGGCGGCATGTTTCTTCCGACTATTGCAGGAAATACAATTTATATAATTACCCTTGGCGCAAGAACCGGTACACAATTTATTGCAGGTCGTTTTGAATTCCCGCTTCATTTAACAATAGGCATGTCATGGCATAATTATCTGAATATGGGTTATTACGGCTTGTGTTTAAAAGCCGGCGGCTCGGCTTTTTTCAGGGCATCGAATGACTGGTCATTTGGTTTAGCGACAGGCTGGGGCTGGTATCCTCAATGGACAAGCGATCCTAAAAAAGATGTATACGGCAACTTTGCGGATTTAACTTTTTCCGCCCGTTATCATTTTTAATCTTAAACTTAAAGAGGAACTGATGAAAAAGAAGTTTTTATTTTTATTACTTATTTCTATATTTTTTGTGTCATGTAATGACCCGATATTCTTTACTGTTTCCCGCGAGCTTCCGCCTTTAAAACCGATTATCGGCGGTTCTCCTTCCAAAATGGTTCTGTATAGCGGCAATATGTATGTTGCATCCGGAAAGATTCTTTACAGTTATAACGGCGGCTGGAGCAACGTTCGTACTTTTTCCTGGATTAGAGATATTGCCGCAACTTCCAATGCATTATATGTGTGTCATGAAGCTGGAAAAAACGGCGTAATTACAAATATTTTTTCGGGAGAACAATTGGCAGCTCCCGGTAATGTAAACTCAATTTTTGGAACACCCAATGGCCCAGAATTATATTTAAGTACAAGTAATAATAACGGTAAATTCAACATTTATGAATATAACGGATCTTCTTTTTCTTTGGTTATATCAGATGTATCCGATCTGCGCGGCGCAGCCAATGACGGAGTAAATACATATATATGTGTTGTAAACGGCGTTTATACATCAAGCGGAACAGCTATTGTAAATTCAGTCGGACTCAGCTTTACAGGCATCATACTTCTTCCGGATAATTCTGTTTTTGTAATGTCACGTGACGGAAGTCTTAGACAGATTAATACTGCAACAAATGAGTTAAATCTTCCAATCACAAGACTTCCGAACAGTTCATCGGGCGCTCTTTGTATTTGGACAGACGGTGTAAATTATCTTCTTCTTGCAGGACTTCAGGATATAAACACTTCCATTAATTCAAGCGATACGCACGGTTACAGGGAACTTGAATTAAATGATACCGGCGGTATAACAGCCAACACTGGTTTTAAATGGCCTGGCGCCAGTTTTCCTACAACTGTATCTGATGAATCACGTTATATTTCTTCTATAGGTAAACACGGTTTAAACAGTATTTTTCAGGCTCCGGACGGCGTTCTTTTTGCATCAACACAGCAAAAGGGATTATGGTCTTATCGTAACAGAGAGCGTCACGGCGGGTGGCAGTGGAATGCTGAATAATAAATTCATTTTTTAATGGACGATTTATTTTCATCAAAAAAAGATAATAAAATAAGCGCTCAGGAATGCAGTCCTCTTGCAGACAGGATGCGTCCGCGTGTATTGGAAGATATAATCGGCCAGGATCATATCGTTGGTCATGGAAGGCTTCTGCGGCGTGCAATACAGGCAGACAGGCTTTCTTCCATCATTTTATACGGACCGCCGGGAACAGGAAAAACATCTCTTGCCGCAGTAATTGCGAACAGTACACGCGCATCATTCGAAAAACTAAATGCTGTTTTAAGCGGCGTTAAAGATATAAGAGAAGTTATTGACCGCTCAGATGACCGGTTCAGGCTTTACGGTAAAAGAACAATTCTTTTTGTAGATGAAGTACACCGCTGGAACAAAGCCCAGCAGGATGCCCTGCTTCCCTGGGTAGAAAACGGCACTGTTATACTTGTTGGAGCTACAACAGAAAATCCGTTTTTTGAAGTAAACCGTGCATTAGTAAGCCGAAGCCGTATTTTTCAGCTTATCCCGCTGGACAATAAAGGTCTTTTAGAAACTGCCAAACGTACTATAACAGATAAAGAACGAGGTTACGGCAGCTGGAATGTACAATTTGAAAACGGCGCTCTGGAACATCTTGTAGATGTAGCAGGCGGAGATGCAAGAAGTCTGCTTAATGCCATAGAACTTGCAGTAGAAACAAGTATAACACCCTGGCCTCCCAAGTTAGGTGAACATATTTTAATCTCCATGGAAGCTGCCGAAGAAAGTATTCAAAAACGCGCTTTGTTATACGACAGAGACGGCGATTATCATTTTGACACAATCAGCGCTTTTATTAAAAGTATAAGAGGCAGTGACCCCGATGCAGCTTTATACTGGCTTGCAAAAATGGTTCGCGCAGGAGAAGATCCTAAATTTATTTTCAGGCGCATGATTATCCTTGCAAGTGAAGATGTCGGCCTTGCAGATCCTCATGCGCTCTCTGTTGTTATTTCCTGCGCTCAGGCTTTTGAACGAATAGGTTTTCCGGAAGGAAACTTTCCGTTGTCTCATGCCTGTCTTTATCTTTCTACAGCTCCCAAATCTAACACAACATTGTCTTATTTTGATGCTCTTAAAGAAGTGGAACGTGAAGATGCAGAAGTTCCGAATCATCTGCGTGACGGAAGCCGCGATGCCGAAGGTTTCGGACACGGCGAAGGATATATCTATCCTCATGCTTACCGCGATCATTGGGCTGCACAGCAGTATCTTCCAAATACACTAAAGGGCAGAACTTTTTATATTCCTTCTTCTTCTGGTTATGAAGGAAAAATAAGGGATGATGTTCTGCAAAAACGAGAATTACAAGCTGCTATTATCCTGGGCGAAAACGAAATTGGCACAGAATTTTTATCGTGGTCTGCAGCAGCAAAAGGCCGCGAAGGATGGTTTAAACGCCTTGAATCCGGCAGAAGCAAACTTCTTTTAAGTGATAGAGATACAATTTTTGCATCTGTTTCTCCTGCGCGGCACAGCCGGATCTTAATTCCAAATGCAAATGACGGTCTTTTACTGTGGGAAAGTCTTCGCCGGTGCCCGGAAGGTCTTTCTGCCGCGCTTGTTTCAAGCAAAACATCTAAAGATGCTCTTTTACAGTACACATCAGTTCTTGATGAAACCGAAAAACCGCAAATAGCTGTATTAAATGAATCAGATTTCTTGCCAACTCCAGAACAATGTACAGAGTGGTTTTCCTGTTCTCAGTTTGACCATATTCTGTATCGTACTCCCAGATTTTTTGGTGAACCATCGGGGTATGCCAAAATTGCCAAACCGCTTTTAGCAGAAAACGGCAGTTTTGTTCTTTTTACATCACCCCCCAGGCTTGGAGAACGAATATCTCGTCTTTTATTACAAGATTCGATGGATAAATCCCTTCTTAAAAAGCTGGAACAGGCAGAAGATGCCTTTTTTAAAGATAAAAGTATAAATCTCTGGGAAGAAAATGATTTAATAACATCATTCGAAGAACAGGGTTTTTCTGTAACTTCTAAGATAATCGAACAAAAAGAAGAGCGGTTAATAAGCGAAAAAGACCTTTCTTCATGGTTTAATACAGAGCAATCCAGATGGGGTTCGTTCATGTCAAAAAAACTGAATAATGATGATTTTAAGACTATCGAGACCTCTTTGCGCCAAAGAATTGAGAAAGGGCCTGTTTTATGGCAATGGAAAAGTATCTGTTTTAAAGCAACTGTTTAATTATTTTTAATAAAAAAAGTTCACAATTTGTAAAATTTATGCTATAGTTATAATATAGTACATATACATATATCAGAAGGGGTATTTTTCGTGAAAAAAGCTGAAACTAAGAAAAAAACTGCAAAAAGTTCTGTAAAACCAGTTAAAAAAGCTGTTCCAAAAGCAAAAACAGTAAAAAAAACCAAAACTGCTTCCGTAAAAAAGCCTTTAAAGGCGGCAGCAAAGCAGCCAACAAAGAAAACAACAGAAAAAAAGACAGCAAAACCCGTTTCAAAACCTGCTGGTAAACCGGCTGCCAAATCTGCAGCTAAACCAACTGCCAAAACAGCCGTAAAATCGACTCCTAAACCGGCACCAAAACCGATAATCAAAAATGAAATGCCTAAACCTGTTCAAAAACAGGAAAAACCGGAAACTCAGGATATGAGTCTGCCCGAAGGAAGCGCTTTACAGCAAACCGGACATAGACGCCCTTTAATAGTATTTCCAAAGTAAAAAGAGAGGGAAAAAATTGATTTTTGCCGGAAAAAAGATTAAAGTTAATAATAGAAACTGCCGATAATTTAAACGGAGAACTATAATTAATCCGGATTTCCGCGGATTTGGTTTAATTTGGTTTTTCAGGCAGCTGGTAATACTTGTATTACGCTGCTGCCCGGAAGCAAGGATGCTTCTGCATAGTATCAAGGAGGATCTTATGATCATCAATCACAACCTGAGCGCAATGTTTGCGGACAGGTCCCTCAAGGTAACACAGGTTTACCTCACCAAAAACATGGAGAAACTCTCCTCGGGTCTTCGTATCAATCGTGCAGGCGATGATGCGTCAGGACTAGCTGTATCTGAAAAATTAAGAAGCCAAATTCGTGGTCTTAATCAGGCATCCACAAATGCCCAGAACGGTATTTCGTTCATTCAGGTAGCAGAAGGTTATCTCCAGGGTTCCCAGGACATTCTTCAGCGTCTTAGGGAATTGTCAGTTCAAGCTGCAAACGGCATCTACAGCGATGAAGACAGACTTTACATTCAAGTAGAAGTGTCCGCACTTGTAGCCGAAGTTGACAGAATTGCTTCCCATGCTCAGTTTAACGGCATGAACATGCTCACAGGACGCTTTGCCCGTGCAATGGGAGACAATGTTGTTACAGCTTCAATGTGGCTTCACATTGGCGCTAATATGGACCAGAGAGTTCAGGTAAATATTGGCACAATGACCGCAAAAGGTCTTGGAATCCGCAATATGGACGATTCTTTTGTTACAATTGAAACTCCAGATGAAGCCAACAGAACTATTGGTGTTATTGATGCAGCTCTTAAAATCATCAATAAACAGAGAGCGGATCTTGGCGCTTATCAGAACCGTCTGGAACACTCAGTCCGAAGTCTCGACATCGGCGCTGAAAACATGCAGGCTTCTGAATCAAGAATAAGGGATGCTAACATGGCTAACCAAATGGTTGACTATGTAAGAGACCAGATTCTGAGTCAGGCAGGAACTGCAATGTTAGCCCAGGCTAACCAGAGAGCAACATCGGTATTGTCATTACTCCAGTAATATGGTAGAATGGGGGCGGTCTAAACCAGTAACCGTGGAAGATGGTTTGGACTCCCCTATCCTGGTTACTCAGGTAATTAGGCTTTAAAGGTGTTAAGCCCTGCTTTATTAATTTAGACAGGCAGCGATATTTGACAAAATCCCTCCGGCCCTCTGCCGCTATTTTTGCCTGAAACAAAAATTAGCTGACAGATGCGCAGGACAGTTCGAAACGATTATTTTCAGGCAGGTGAGAAACATCTGCCTTAAGCTGATCGTTTCGTTCTGTATGCAGAAAAAAGGAAAGTTCAATTGAGTAAAATCAATTGGCGCGAAACCAATCCGGAAGTCTGCTCCCGCGGAACGTCCTCGGCAAGGATTGCCGAAGAAAAGCAAACACGGAGGGTATATTAAATGATTATTAATCACAACATGAGCGCCATGTACGCCGATCGTCAGCTTGGTGTAACCAATCTTTCATTATCAAAGAACATGGAAAAATTAAGCTCCGGCATGAGAATCAATCGTGCTGGTGACGATGCATCCGGTCTCGCGGTTTCCGAAAAAATGAGAAGCCAGATTCGCGGATTGCAGCAGGCAGAACGCAATATTCAAAACGGCGTGTCTTTTATCCAGGCTTCTGAAGGTTATCTTCAGGGAACACAGGATATTCTGCACCGCCTTAGAGAATTAGCGGTACAGTCAGCAAACGGTATTTATTCTGATGAAGATCGTATGCAGATTCAGGTTGAAGTATCACAGATGGTCGATGAAGTAAACCGTATCGCAAGTCATGCACAGTTTAACGGCATGAACATGCTTACAGGTGCATTCGCTACTGAATCACCAACAGGCAGAGTAATGCAGCTGCAAGTTGGTGCAAACATGGATCAGAATGCAAGAATCTTTATTGGCGATATGTCAGCTTCTGCTCTTGGTCTTATTGATTCACAGGGCAATTCAGGAAAGCTTTCCATAGCAGATCCTGCAGAAGCAAACCTTGCAATCGGCACTGTTGACAGCGCGTTAAGAGTTGTTTCAAAACAGCGTGCAGACCTTGGAGCTTATCAGAATCGTTTTGAAATGGCAGCTCAGAGCGTAGCCATTGCGGCAGAAAACATTCAGGCCGCCGAATCCCGCATCAGGGATACGAACATGGCTAACAAGATGGTAGATTACACAAAAGACTCCATCTTGAACCAGACCGGAACAGCAATGTTAGCTCAGGCTAACCTTCGCACCCAGTCTGTATTACAGTTACTTTCGTAATACAGTTTGGTAATGTCTTAAAGACAATTCCGGGAATTAAAAACAAGGCAGCGATATAAGAGACTTCTGGACGTCGTCTTTTTTTCGCAGGATAAATAACAGTGAAGTTCGCGCCTTCACTGTTATTATCTGTCCGCTTTTTAAAAGCGGTCAGAAATTGTTTTCTTCGCCAGGGATTGGCGGAGAACTGTCCAATAGTTATCTTGTGCAGACATTACACAAGATAACTATTGAATGAATACATGGAGGTAAATATGTCCGTAGCCAGTGTGGGATATTCTCCTGTCTCGCCGCATCAGGTTCCTCTATTAGCTCAGGGCAATGTCCGCCCGCAGGCTGCAAGACAACCTGATAGTCAACCGGAAAAAAAAGCTAAACCTCAGGTTATTCAATCTACAGCGGCAGATATTCAAAAAATGGGTAATGCTTTAAACAAAAAATTACAATTCGTTGTTGATTACAGCTCCAATGAAGTAATTGTCAAGGTCATAGACAAAGAAACCGATAAGGTGATTAAGGTAATACCGCCCGAAGAATTACAGCGGTTGCACAAAAGCCTTAAAGAGGCAATTGGCCTTTTGTTTAACGAAATGGTTTAGTTTGTACTGCTTTTACAGCAGATTTAGCCTGTAATATGGGGAGTTCAGGTCTATGTCCGATATTTATGTTCCTGGTATAAGAAGCAGATTTAACACAGAGCAGATCATAGAAGGTCTGATGAATGTTGAGCGGATTCCAAGAGACAGGGTCCAGCAGCAAGTTGATATTCATCAGATTCATAGGGGTTATTGGCAGGAAGTAGGACGCCGTGTTAACTCTTTGCGCGATAGTGCGCGTATGCTCTACTCTTTTCAGAATCCTTTTAATGAAAGAATCGGACGAAGCGCCGATGAAAATGTTATTACCGCTTCTGCAACAAGGGAAGCGCAGGAACAATCAGTACATTTTGCAGTAAAACAAGTTGCATCCGCAGACCGCTTTCTTTCTCAGCCCCTGGAAGAAAGGATGAGAATAGAACCGGGTAATTATGTTTTTTCTGTAGGAAATGATGAAATAGAAATTAATTTCCGGGGCGGAACTTTAAGAGACTTTGTAGATATTATTAACAGAAGAGGACGCGATAAAATCGGAGCCTCTCTTATCTCTGTTCAATCCGGAACAAGATCGCTTTTAATAGAATCAAAAATAACTGGTTCAGAAAATAGACTCGGCTTTTTGGGTGATTCAAGAGAACTTGCCACCCGAATCGGCATGATGGAAATAAGTAACGATACTCATAGAAATATCACAATAAGCGAAAACACAGTTCGCAGAAGCGGATTAAACGGCGCTTCAAATCCAGCCAATGTTATAATCAACGACGGGGTATTACAGGTAAATCCGAATTCCGCTGCATCAATTCCTGTAAATATTACTGTAGATTCCAATTCTCCTCTTGTTTTGCGCCTTGAAACCCAGACACGCGTAGATTCCGGCGATTCTTTTAATGCTCCTGCAGCGCCTCCGGGGCCCAGTATTCCCTTTGGTTCTGTAACTTACAGCGGAATAACGATTCAGAATGAACCGTCTGCAGCGCCAATGCCGGATCTTACCCCTCCTCCGCCGCCTCCCCGCCGCGATGACATGGGAGTATTACATTTAGTTTTTTCTGACGGCACATCGGCAAGATTGCCTGCTATAACCGATTCAGATTCGTTTTCTGCAAGACAGTATAATCTTTCTGATGTTGCAAGAGGAAAAACAATTGTTTCGTTAAATATCGAAAATTCAAATACACACCGCTCTGTTTCTGTCGGCAAGGTCGAAGTTCTTGACCCAACTTCTACAAGCGGCGGTTTAAGGCCTTTAAATGCTGTCTCCTCTGCGCGTGATGCAATAATTTCAATGGAAGGGATAGAAATTGTACGTTCATCAAACAATATTAATGATCTTATCCCCGGCGTTACGTTAAATGTAAGGGGTGTTTCTGAAAGACCTGTTGAGCTTAAAATTACTGCCGATGTTGATGCTGTAAAAGAAGCGATTATTTCTTTTGTTGGAAATTATAACCGCCTTATGGCAGAAATAAATGTGCTTACACGAAGGGATGATCGCGTTATTGATGAGCTTACATATTTAACATCCGATGAAGCTTCTGCCATGAGAGAAAGACTCGGCGTTTTTGCAAGTGATACTACACTAAATACATTTAGAAACAATCTTCAAAGAACCGTAACAGCACCCTACCCTACCAGCCTTGAACGCGAGCTTGCACTTCTTGCACAGATTGGAATAAGCACTAATGCTTCCAGAACCAGCGGTTATGATCCGTCTCGCTTAAGAGGTTATCTGGAAATAAATGAAAGGGAACTTGATAATGCACTTGAAACAAAAATTCCTGCAATAAAAGATTTATTTGCAAGCGATACCACAGGCGACTTGCTTGCCGATACCGGTGTCGCTTTTAATGTTGATGCGCTTGTAAGACCCTTTGTAGAAACCGGCGGAATCATTTCACTTAAAACAAGTACTCTGGATTCGCGGATTAACCGCGATGAAAGACGTATTGCAACTCTTGACCGTCAGCTTGCTGCAAGGGAACAGGAACTTCGCATTCAGTATGCCAGAATGGAAGCTGCTTATGCGCGTATGGAACAGATGTCTCAGTCTCTGGATAATTTTAGCCAGCAAAATCGTAACAACAGGTAAAAAAGGTAAAATCATGGAAATAATAATTAATGGTAAAACTCTGGACGCCAGCATTGATAACGAAAATACCCTTGGAGAAGTCCTCGCAAATTTGGAAGACTGGCTGTCTAAATCCGGTCATCGCATAAGCGAATTAAAAGTTGACGGCGAAATTGTAAATGCTTCGATGATCGAAGACATTTTTAACAGGGAATTAAAAGATATTAAAATTATCGCTATTTCCACAAATGTGGTTGCAGAACTAACTGCTGCAAGCCTATTAAACCTTTTGGAAGATTTAACAGATTATGAAAATTTAAATTTTGAAAGTAAAGCTGATTTTTTTTCAAAATGGAAAGATACTGCAACTGCCATGTTTATCTCGGCAGAAATACCGGATCTTTTTGCATTTTGTAAAAGTACATTTTCCAGCGGCGAAATGACATCGCTTACACTGCGTTCAATTATCGAAGAAATACAGCGCGAAGTCCAAACACCGGTAGCAGAAATAAAAAATATAGAACCTGTATTAAATGAAATTTGTGAACGGCTTATCCGCCTTCCCCTTGATATTCAAACAGGAAAAGATTCAACCGCTGCGCAGACAATTCAGATTTTTTCCGCTGTTACAGAAAAAGTATTCAGAATATTCAGGCAGCTTGATACCCAGGGATATTTTGCAGAAGAAAATTCAGTAACACCGGTAAATGGAAAACCTTTGGCTTCATTAATTACAGGGTTCGGCAATGTACTGGAAGAACTTTTGGAAGCATATGAAAAAAGCGATTCTGTCCTTGTAGGAGATCTGACAGAGTATGAAGCAGCCCCTAAACTAAAAGAACTCTATACAGCAATTTTACAAAGGATTAAAAATGATTAGCTTAAACGTTTTATTTCCATTACAGATATCTGCAACAGATTTTAACCTGGATACTAATACTGATCCTATAAGCGTAATTATCGGTTTGGGAGTTATTGCTTTAATTATAGGCGTTTTAATCATTATTAATTCTGCAAAAAAAGGAAGTCCTTCCGGAAATAAATCAAGCGGAGGAGGCGGCGGCAGCAGCGGCGGTCTCGGTTTATTTTATGGTTTATTAATTCATCGAATTTCCAGAAATATCGGACTTAATAATGAACAGGCAAAAATGCTTGAATATGTGTTTAGATTGGATCAGGTTCTTGAACCTGAAAAATCGATAGAAAATCCCAATATATTAGACAGGCATTTCCGCCGTGCATACCGTATCATTGACCAGGGTTTAACTACAAGCGCCGAAACCCAGCGGAAGCTGGCAATACTCTTTTCTACAAGAAACATTCTGGAAAACAGCACTTTAGGGGGTATGACCTCATCCAAAAACATAAAAGAAGATACTGTTTTAATTATTAATACAGGCAAGGAAAAGATAAATGTTCATGTTGTAGCCGCAAAAAACGAACATCTCCTTGTTGAATCTCCTAAAAATGTTCTTGGAAGCCAGATTAAAATTCAAAGGGGAACAAGGCTTTCTATATTGTTTTTTAACAAAAATAATAAAGGGTTTTCTTTTGAAACCCGTGTAATCGGTTATTCAAGTTATAACGGGCATCCTGTAATGCAGCTTGCCCATTCCAATAATATTAAGTTTCTGTCTCACAGGCGTTACAGGAGAAGGCAGACAGTTATTGCATGTTTTTTAAATTTAGTATATGTTGAAGGAAGCGGAAAAAAACAGCGCCTTATTGTTGACAAACGCAGGTTACAGGGGAATATAGCTGATATATCTGTTGGCGGTTGTTCAATGAAAATCATGGCACCTGTTCAGGTAGGAGCCAGATTTAAAATTGAGTTTATGCATGGGGATTCAAACGTTGCCGCACTTGGGCAAGTTTTAAGATCCAACAGAACAGGCATGAATACAGTAATTCATGTTAAGTTCTTAAAGATTCCCCAAAAGTCCATGAACACAATAAATGCTTTTGTTTATGAGTACGGCAAGGAATAAAAGCGAGGAAGTACTATGAGAGTTATCACTATTAAAGACATGATCAGAAAAGATGTTCCAATCTACTATAGGATGCTTTACACTGGCGTTGCTGTTATAGAGATAAATAACGGCCCGCAGGATTTTCGCATCGATTTTTCCATAGAAATAAAACCTACAGGTCAAAAAGAAATAAATATTTCCTTTATTGATACTATTGATTATCCGCTTATTCCTGTAACAAGAGAGCTTAAAACAATAATCAGTAATCTGGATTCTAACGGCGGCCTTCCTGAATAATTAAATGATAGAAATTATTTCAAATTCGCCGGATGAAACAAATCTAGTTGGGAAAAAAATAGCGGCGAATCTTTGTTCCGGTTCAATTGTTGCTTTAAAAGGCACTCTGGGAAGCGGAAAGACAAATCTTACCAAGGGAATAGCTCTTGGTCTTGGAATAAACGAAAATATAACAAGTCCTACATATACAATAATTAATGAATATTCCATTCCGTCTTTGCCTTATTCTTTTTATCATATTGATGCCTATCGCTTAAAAGGCGATAGAGATTTTGAAGAATGCGGAGGGCTGGAAATTATTCAATCAGGCGGAATTTCCATAATTGAGTGGAGCGAATATATCCCAGGATCTCTGCCGCTTAATATAATTTCTGTTTCACTGGAAATTACGGGTGTTACATCCAGATTAATTAAAATTGAAGGGCTGGAAGCTTTATGAATGTGCTTGCCATTGATTCTGTCTCTTCTCTCCTCTCTGTTGCTGTTGCCAAAAAAGACGAAGTCTTTTACATGGAAACTGAAACAGAAAACAGGCAATCTGAAATTATAATGGAATGTATCGATACACAAGTAAAAAAAGCCGGTTTATCACCGAAAGACCTTAACGGAGTTCTTTGCCTAAGCGGGCCTGGATCATTTACAGGGCTTCGTATCGCTTATTCTATTTGTAAAGGTCTTGCTCTTTCATTATCAATTCCATTTGCCGCAATGTCTGCATTGGAGTGTTTGGCATTATCATCACGCGGATTAACGCTTGCGCTTACAGAGGCAGGAAAAAATGCGTATTTTTATGCTTTTTTCCGCGACGGAATGCGGCTTACCCATGATAAAGAAGGAACTGCTGTGCAAATTTTATGTGAAATCAACAATTTTACTGAACAAACTACCCTCGCCGGTTCTGGTGCAGCGTCTTTTTTCGGTTCTTTGGCAGCAGATCAGAAAAATATTATTTTTAATAACAAAATACAGGGTTACGCAAATGAATTGCTAACCATTGCAAAAAAATACAATATATGGGATAATGACTGTACTTCATTTTTATATATAGGACCTGAGTATATAAGGAATACAGTATGAGTTATATTATCGAAGAAGCAGAATTAGAACCCCTGGATGATACCGACAATGAAAAAGGTTCAGAAGGTATTTCATTTTTACTCTCATCCGCTCACAATCCATTTAAGACGAGCGTATTTCCTGTTTTAATTATCAATAAAGATTTAAAGATTATATATAAAAATGAATCGTGCGAACAAATGTTCTTAGGTTTTACAAACCTTGTTGGAAGATACTTCTTTGATCTTTTCGGCAAGGCTTTTTCTGCAGATGATACAGGAAAAATAAAAGAAATGATAAATAGCGGCGAAAGCGGGTTTTCCTGGAAAGGAACAGCATTTCTAAAAAAGCAAAATACAGTTTCCATTCAAATACGCGTTTACATTTTCCCGCTGGAAATGGATTTAAAAGCATCCAGCGATTATGTTGTAATGTTCGATGACTTTACAGAAGAGAACAAAAGACTTTTAAGATCTGTTTTTTTATCGCTTTTGGAAGCTTCCAGGTTAAAAGACAACGACAAGGGAAAACATATATTACGCGTTAATGAATATTCTAAACTTTTATCCTGTGAGCTTTTTAAAATAGGCGGAGAAGCAAATAAATTAATAGATGCAGATTTTATTGACAATATTGGCTTTTTGGCATCAATGCATGACATAGGAAAAATCGGCACTCCGGATGATATTTTAAACAAGGAAGGGCCGCTTTCTGACTGGGAATGGGCTGTAATGCGCGAACATACAAAAAACGGGGCGTTTATTCTTTCTACATATCCCAACCCAATGGCAAAAGAAATTGCTTTGTCTCATCATGAAAAGTGGAATGGAACCGGTTATCCTTTCCAATTAGAAGGTGAAATGATTCCTCTTGCCGCCAGGATTGTTACCATTGCCGATGTATATGATGCCTTGCGTATGGAACGAAGTTATAAACCGTCGCTTTCCCACGAGGTATCCGTTACAAAGATAATCGAACAAAGCGGCAGTCATTTTGATCCAAGACTTATAGAAGTTTTTAAAACTGTTAAAGATGACTTTGAAAAAATCTTTAACTCGCATTTAGATTAAATCAGACAATGGTTATTTCCAGTTCCTTAAATGCCTCTCTTAAAAACTGATTTAAAAAAACTGTTTTATCCCTGTCTTTCCAGTTTTCCAGCGTTTGCGGAATATATTCATTTAAGGATTTTCCGAATCTATTTTTAAATAAAACTGAATCGGGCCCGTCTTTACAGCGGCACCCCATTAAAAGGACATCATTAATTAAGGTTCTTTTATCCAGTTCTTCGCTGCCAGCTTCTGTAATACATGGTTTATTAATATATTTTTTTATATCATTTGAATATGTATATCTTACCGCTGTTCCTGTTTTTTCATCTATAATTGTGCCGCTTGCAGAAGGGCCGGCTCCTATCCAGTTTTTCATTTCCCAGTAACGTTTATTATGCAAACTGTATTTAAAGTTTTTTGCAAAATTGGAAATCTCGTAATTTTCGTATCCTTCGTTTATTAATGCATTCTGACCGGCAAACCAAAGCGAATCCGCAAAATCATCCTGCGGAAGAATTACAGTTTTTAATTTTACTTTTTCTTCCAGTGATGTTCCGGCTTCTGTAATTAAAGCATAAAGAGAAACATGCTGCGGATTAAAATCCAGAATTTTTTTTATATCTTCCTTAATTATTGTTTCATCCTGAAACGGAAGCCCTGTAATTAAATCAACAGAAAGCGAATCCGGAAAATACTTCATTGCCAGAGAAAGCCCGCTTTTTATCTGCGAATATCCGTTTAAACGGTTAACTGAAGTCCGGGAAGGTTCATGGAAAGTCTGCACACCAAGACTTAATCTGTTTATCCCTCCTTCTTTGCAAACACTTAAGAATTCTTCTGTTATAGATTCCGGATTAGCTTCAATTGTAAATTCAACAGGATTAAAACCCTGAATTTCATTTAATATATCAAGAAGTAATTTAATTTTTTTTCCTAAAACAGAAGGTGTGCCTCCTCCTATATAAACTGTCGGAATCTTTTTAATTTTAAAATAATCAATCTGAAACCTGATATCAGAAATTAAAGCAGAAATATATGTATCAAAAAAATCATTACTATAATTGTCAGTTAACACTGAATAAAAATCACAATAATCACAAAATGAACTGCAAAAAGGGATATGAATATATAAAGAAGCTTCTGTTTCCTGGGAAGATTCAAGCATTTAAAACAGGCTGATTTTATTTACCGGCCAAAATCTTATTATCGCCCTTGCAGAAATTACAGACGGGGAAACGCTTCCCCATGTGCGCGAATCGTTAGTATTGCTCCTATCATCTGAAACAACAAAACATTCATCCTTTCCCAACAAGATTGTATCCATACTGCCGGAAAATGGAATTGATTCATCCCAAAAATCTGCAGTTTGCGGAATTAGAGTATGGTAAGGTCTTTGAGAAAGTTCATACTCTGTAAGTATATAAGAGCTTCCTGCCGCTTTTACCCTAAATCCGTAATTGTTCATGGATATTTCATCTCCGGGAAGTCCAATTACACGTTTAATATAAAACTGACCTTCATCAGAAAAAATGGTTACCCTTTGCAGTGTAAAAAACCTTACAAACCCGTCTACAATACGAAGCGGCAGTTTTTTGTCTTTATTGTGTCTCATGTCTACAAGAACTATATTGCCTCTCTTAAAGGGATACGGATTTTCTTCTGTATTATTCCATGGCGGAACAAAAGAAGAAAAAATTATTCTATCGCCCTTTCCAAGACCCGGCTGCATTGTATCATTGTCTACGACCCAGACAGAAATAAAAAATGTACTGATACAGTTAAAAGCCAGAAAAAAGATAAAAAATAAAAGTATAAATTTTAAAACTCTGTGACGCTGCTTCTTCTGCGCAGTATATGAATAATGTGTCCATCTTTCAAACATGGTTAAATCATACCTCCCATTCTCCAAAACGGCCAGAAAATAATCATTCCCCTGCCAAGGACTTTGGATGTTCTGACAGGGCCGAAAAACCGGCTGTCATTTGAACTATCGCGGTTATCGCCTAGTGTAAATATCCTTCCCTCCGGTACATACCACCCCAGGCGGTTCCTTGCAAGGAGCGTGGAATAACGTTTGTCGTGCGGAACAGCTTTTCTTACAGTTTCCAGTCTGGCTTTATGAAAAGCAATACTGTCAGAATAATACAAATTCTCTATCGGCGAAGCTTTTACTAGTAAATCATTAGATACAGGAAGTCTTAATTCGTTCCAGCCGCTGGCTTTGCCTGCAGCTTCAAGAACTGAATATTGGTTTTGTTCAAGGAGCCTTGTAATATTGTGATTCCAGCCTCGTGATATATTATACTCTCTCTCATCTATCCAGCGATCCTCACCTGAAAAACGAATTTTCATCTCGCCGTTTTCGATCTTAAAACGATCCCCTGCCTGTCCTATCGCCCTCTTGATAAGAAAATGAACCCTTTGCTCTCCCCTTTCGTCTCTATCGATATCAACCAGAGAAAGAGTAAGCATATGTATTACTCTTTGCATTATGTCAAAAACAATTCCCCGGGAAACATAATCAGGGCTTTCAAAAATAACTATATCATTCCGTTTGGGCTGTACAGGACTCGGAAGTTTGACAAAACCAGGAAGCAATTCAGGGCCGTAGACCAGTTTATTTACAAAAACATGATCGCCTATGTTAAGCGTATCAATCATTGAACCGGAAGGTATTTTATATGCCTGTACAAGATATTGATTAGCCAGCAATACCATACAAGCAGCCCAGATAAACGCTTCTAACCAGTCTAATAAAAGCTTTTTCTTTTTTTGTTTTATTTTTTTTGCATGACGCACCCTTGCTCGATGAGTTAAAAATCTCTCGGTTATGGATTGAACATTATCAAAAAAATCGGGTTTTCGGACGCTTTTTGCCATTAGGTCATTTTATCATAAAAATGCATTTTAAATCAATACAATTTACTGCAGCAGGGTTTACATTAATTTGATTTCAGGATAGTATGAAACCGATAGGAGCTATATTTTGATAAAAGCAACAGCAAAATTGTTTCTTGCGTTAAACGGCAATGTAAAAAAGAGTCAATTGGCTGCAGGTTTCTCCTGGGGAGTGCTTCTGGGGCTTATTCCTGCCGGCAACATTTTCTGGATTGCCCTTTTCCTTGTATCGTTCTTTTTAAGGCATAATCACGGGGCAAAAATATTCGGCATGGCGTTTATAAAACTCATTTCTCCGTTAATCATTTATTCACTGGATGGTTTTGGTTTTTGGTTCTTAAAACTGGATATTTTAAATCCGCTTTTTACAACTATGTTTAATATGCCATTTGTTCCATTCACCAATTTTAATAATACGCTGGTTATGGGCGGACTTGTAATGGGATTAATTCTCTGGATTCCCTTGTTCTTCCTTTTTATGGCATTAATTCCATTTTACCGGAATCATTTATCGCAAAAGATAAGAAATTCAAAGATTGCAAAATCTATAGCAAAGTTCCCGCTGTTTATGATAATCGATAAAGCCCTTTCAAAGAATTAACAGGAGCGCTTTTAATGAAAAAAGAAAAGAAACCGGCAAAACCCGGAAAAGCGCCAGGCGCTTTAAGACGGCCTATAAAAAAATCAGCTTTCGAAAAAAAATATATAAAATATCTTGAACATCCGCAGGACAGGCAGTTTTTTATCTCATGCTTTGAGCAGAAAGATGATATATATGTAATCCGCGGTATAACCAAGGACGAAGCAAAAAAATTAAAAATTCTTTTAAAATCAATTAAGGCAAACCGGAAAGGCGCTGTAAACTTTATTCCGCTTGCTTTTGCAGGAGCTATTACTGCAGCTATCGTAATTTTCTTTACTGTTTTTGCCAATCCTCTTCTTGGAAGAGCGCTTGAAAAAGGTCTGGAAGCTGTGTTTGAAGCAAAAGCAAATGTACGCGGCTTTCGTCTTTCTATTTTAAAATTTCATATTTCGGTTAACAGTATAACAGTAGCTAACCGCGAAAGTCCAATGACAAATTTATTTGAAATGGGCAGGATTGCTGTTATTCTTAGGCCGGAAGCTGTATTAAGAGGAAAAATTTACATAGAAGAAATAAGCGCCGCAGAAATACGATTTGGCACGCCAAGAACAGTTTCCGGCGCTCTGCCGGCACGGTCTCAAACTGTTAAAGCGGAAAGACCGCCAAAACCGGAAGCGCCGCCTCTTATCGATCTTCAGAATTTTGATGCAATGGCTTTACTTAACCAGGAATTCGATAAATTAAATTCGCCGAAACTTTATGATGAAGCTATCAATACCTACAATGTAACTGCAGAAAAATGGCAGAATCAGGTAGAAACAAGCACAGAAAGGGTTCAGGAACTGCGTACAAATACAGCACCTGTTCTTTCTATGAATGCAGCTAACGTCCGCGATGCAGAAACAATCAGAAATACGATACAGGACTTAACAACTGCTGTAAATACTGTACAGGCAGCCGCTAATGACATAACTGCAATTGTAACCGGCCTTGAATCTGATATTAATACAGCCCGCCGCCTGGAAACTAATGCACGTAACTCAATAAATGATGATTTAAACCATTTAAGATCATTTATCGATTTAGGAAGCGGTGCGGCATTTGCTGTTATTGAACCTTTTATCCGCGAAATGCTTTCTGATACTGCAGAACAATATATAGAATACGGTATCATCGCGCTTGACGCTCTGGAAAAAATCAAGGCTATGGCAGATGCACAGCCAAAAAATGAAAAACCTGCAAAACAACCGCGTTTCAGGGGCAGAAATGTTACATATCCTGTAAGAGCATATCCAGCTTTTTACCTTGGCAAACTTGCTTCTGATTTCACTCTGGATTCCTGGAATTGGCAGTTTGATCTTAGATCTGTCAGTTCAAACCCTGATATAACAGGAAGACCTGTAACGCTTGAGTTTGGCCTAACAGAAGAAACCGGTAATTTAAACAGAAGTGCCGGCTTTAACGGAAGCGCCGATTTTAGAACAAATCCTCAGGATCAGCAGCGTTTCGGCGCAGTTGTTTCGGGCAGCAATTTTCCGCTGAATGCCGGAGATCATTTGAGTAATATCGGCATTAATGGATTTTCCGGTGAAACTGATTTTTCTGTGAATATGGCAGGTTTTACAAGCGGCCGCATTAATGCAGGCGGTAATGTAATAATCAGCAATGCGCAGCTTATAGATCCCCGCGGTACTCTGGCTGTTGCCGTAGGAACTGCTGTAAGCGAAGCGGATAATGTTAACCTTGGCATTCAATTAACCGACAGCAATTTATCCATTACAACAAACATAACAGATTTAATAACACGTGCTCTGGCACGAACTGCAGAGATTTACGCAAGAAGAGCAATTGCAGATATAGAACTGGCTCTTCGTAAGAAGATAGACGAATATATAAACGGCAGATTTACTTCTAAAGATCAGGTTGAAACACTTTTAAGAACTGCAAGAGGCAATAGAACTGCTATTGAACAAACATTAGGCGCTCTTAACGCAAAGAAAGATGAGTTTGAACAGCGCTTGCGTTCCATGGCATCTGATGCAGCACAGCAGGCAGGTCAGCAAGCCGGTCAGGCTATACAGAATCAACTGCCTGGTAATTTACCAAATCTTCCGGGAAGGCGTTAGAGTGATTTAATTAGTTGACAATACGCGCTTTTAGCGGCGAATTAAATCGGCGAACTTATAATTCGACGGCTCCGCAACGCGCGCATTGCGGAGACAAAATCTCCTTATGTTAACTGTTTGCAAGCTGTGCACATTGGCTGACAATATCAACAATATAATCACGTACTGCGGTATGACCAGCTTTGGAAAAATCCATATTTGCTGCTCTATCTCTGGCTGCTTGCTGCATTTTAGCAGTGTTAGGTGAATATACCGTATAATGAGAAGCGCCTGTTGCTTCGGCATGTGCGCGGCTTTGATCTGTCTTTAAAGATGCTTCCATCATCGCAAGTCCTATCCCTGCATTTGGATTTTTAGAACTGGCAACATTAATTTCTGCTATAAAACTTTTAGCAAAATTTAATATATTCATTTCCATTCTGATATCAAACTGGCCGCCTTCCTGATACGAAGATTTTCCGCCGTCTTTCATTTTGATAGAAAATGATGCCCATGCGGATGCCTGGCTTGCGTCATCGGGTTCAATCGCGTCTATGCTTTTAATGTCTTTGTAATAATAAGATTCAATCTGCATATTTTTTTTATTAGGAGGCAATGGAATGACAGCCATCCTGCTATTAGTAAGAATCACAGTTGCATCCCAATATTTTGATCCAACGACCCGTGCCAATAAGTTTTTTGGAGGCTTTACAAAAATAATGCTTTCTCCATTTTCCAAATCTAAAGATGTCTCAACTTTAGTTCCTTCATAAAATTTTACCATTGCCATAAAAATCTCCTTAGGTATTAAATTAATCCCGCCATGCGGGTATAAAAAAGCCGGTATCACTGCAAACGCAGAGA
>Ga0123356_10001614_pt1 | contig 24728 bp, 18 predicted proteins | sample TergutEmb28metaG_2_FD_92546 | JGI IMG/M metagenome (GOLD analysis project Ga0123356, IMG submission 92546) | Embiratermes neotenicus P3 segment gut microbial communities from Petit-Saut dam, French Guiana - Emb289 P3 | ecosystem: Host-associated > Arthropoda: Insects > Digestive system > Gut ...
GATGCTGATGCGATATTCGACTGCACCAAAGTCAGGTCATATTCAGATTCGAAGTATAACTATACAGAGACCAGCCATTATGAGGTCAGAAGAACTGGCAGCGTTGACTTCATGCACGTCCCAGTAGACGGATCCATTCAGCTTGCCGACGACCTGATGGAATCAATCGAGCCGTTCGACTACACCCAGCTGACACTGTTTCAGACAGCCTACCTTGCTGGCTTCTCAGCCAACGTCTACGATGTCACAGCTCAAAACGCAGTGATCCGCGCACAGGATCGCATGCGCGAAACAGCCGAAGAGGTGGTGAAGGCTGCGGTCACCGGCTACGACTCAACATCGCTCAAACAGCTCAACTCCATCTACTACAATCCGCGCTGCACCTATGCACTCCTACCGGTCTGGCTGCTCTCATCGACCTTCGAAGGCAAGATCTACACCTTTGCCATGAATGGACAAACCGGCCGTCTTGTTGGTGATTTACCTGTGGATAAGAGCAAGGTTCAGTCTCGGTTTATCAAAGTCACAAGCATTATCGCGGCGGTACTGACTGCTATTTCGATGATTGCTGGCTGGATGGGTGGCTACTGATGAGGCTGACCAGAAGATTTGCCCTATTCGCAGCTGTTCTGCTGCTGGCTATTAGCCAGGTTTCTGTATATGCATTGTCCCTAGACTTCCCGCCTAGTTCTAGTAGCGAAGTTCAACAGACGGGGTTTTCTCCAGTTGATAGAACACTTCCTCTGGTAGTTGATGAAGCAGGTTTGCTGACTGATCGAGAAGTAGAGAACCTGATCGATTTATTGGAGCGCCTCTCGGAAGAGAACAAGTGTGAGATCGCTGTTGTCACGGTCTACAGTTTAGGTGGTAAGTCGGCGATGGACTATGCCGATGACTTCTATGACTACAATGGCTACGGGTATGGGCCAAATGATGACGGTATTTTGCTGCTGCTGAGTATGGAGTATCGTGATTATTGGGTGACGACCTATGGTACGGCTTATGAGCAGTTGACGGAAGAGCGTTTTGAGTGGCTGTTGGCTGACGTTTTGCCACTTTTGAGCAATGGGGATTATTACCGAGCATTCGAGCGGTTTGCATACAATTCGGCAGAGCTGATGCAGATGGACAAACCGTCGAACATATATTATCCACCTGAACCGCTACCACCACGGAAGTGGGTGACGGCTGCTGGTTTTGCGAAATGGTCGCTGATCAGCTTGGTATCCGGTATGGTGATTGCTGCGATTGCGAACTCAAGCGCAAAGTCTAAGCACAAGTCGGTTCGCTTCAGCTCTGGAGCGCAACCTTATCTGCAGCAGGCTAGAACCGCTGGTGCCCAGAGTCAGGTTCCACAGATTGCTGGTCAGCTGGCAAATCAGTTCCCGAATGCTCCGGTTGTTGCTGGAGGAATTGCTCTGGTTGGCTTGGCATCGGCTTTGTTGCTGCGCAATCAGTCTGATGTATTCATTCGCACGAGCACTTCTCGCACTGAGAAGGCCAGTAGTAGCAGCGGCAGCAGTTCAAGTGGTGGATACGGCGGGCACACCAGCTCATCGGGCCGGACACACGGAGGCGGGGGCGGAAAGTTTTAGCGATTAGCAGAGTATTGATTTGTAGAGTGTTAGTTAGTAAACAGTGGTTTAACTAGAAGGAGAGAGAATGGGATTAATCAAGGCAATAGCAGGTGCTGTGGGCGGAACGGCAGCCGATCAGTGGCTAGAGTTCTTTTCTATGGATTCACTGCCAACAAATGTATTAGCCGCCAAAGGACAAAAGGTAATCAATGGCCGCAGTTCCAATACCAGGGGGTCAGATAACATCATTTCGAATGGTTCTGGCATCGTCGTGGCTGACGGGCAGGCAGTCGCAATCATCAACAACGGGATGATTGTTGAATTCGCAGCCGATCCGGGTATGTACACCTTCGATTCGTCAACAACGCCAAGCATCTTTGCTGACACTGGCGGTTTCGGCAAGAACCTGCTGGCGGTCTTTGCTGACGGCATCGAGCGTTTTCAGCGTGGTGGCGGGGTCTATCAGGATCAGCGCGTCTATTACTTCAATGTCAAAGAGATCTATGGCAATAAGTATGGTACCGCTGAGCTGATTCCGTACCGTGTGGTTGACACCGATATCGGGCTCGACATGGATGTCGACCTGCGCTGCAACGGAGAGTTTTCGTATAAGCTGACCAATCCGATTCTCTTCTACCAGAATGTTGCCGGCAATGTCTCAGAAGACTACACCCGCGAGATGATCGACAGCCAGCTGAAGGCTGAGCTGCTGACCGGATTGAATATCGCGTTGGCTCGCATTTCGGCTCAGGGTATCCGCTACTCGGCACTGCCTGGACACGCCATGCAGATCGCTGACGAGATCAACGATATCCTGTCCAACAAATGGCGCGACCTGCGCGGTATCGAGGTTGTTTCGTTCGCGGTCAACTCGGTGTCGATCAGTGACGAAGACGAAAAACGCATCAAGGATCTTCAGGCAATGAAGAGCCTGCGTGACCCCAGTATGGCTGGTGCAGCGTTAGTTGCTGCCCAAGCAGATGCTATGCGTTCAGCTGCAGAGAATGAAGGTGGCGCTGCGATAGGCTTCATGGGTTTGAACCTGGCAAGTCAGGCTGGTAGCACCGCAACAGCAGCGACTCAGATGCTCACCCAGCCTGGTGTCGGTGGCCCGCCGATGACCTATCCAACGGCATCCGATGGTGGATTCGGCGCTGTCGGCGGCGCAGCAGCAGCTGTCGCTCCGGTAGCCGGCGTTGATCCGAGCGCCGCAGCAGTCGCACCTGCTGCACCGGTCGCTGAAGGCTGGGTCTGCCCAAACTGCGGCCAGACCGGCAATGCAGGCAACTTCTGCGCCAACTGCGGAACGCCGAAGCCAGTCGCTCCAGCTGCATGGACCTGCCCCACCTGCAACAAAGACGACAACGTGGGCAACTTCTGCGCCAACTGCGGAACACCCAAACCGTAACACACAAAAACATATGTGGATAAGAACCCCCAGGCCTCTATAGCTTGGGGGTTTGAGTTGATAATCAAGGCTGAAGCCACAGTGGCTTAGCGACACTAGTAGTTAGGATGAAAAAATGGTGACCTTAGCTGACATTCCCGAGTTTTTGCTACCCAGGTATGGAAAGTACTATGCTCCATTGCCCGATTTAGATGCATATCTGAAAAGAATTGGGTTGGAAGGTGAAGAGATACCTTTGACCCGAGAAGGCTTGGATAAGGTTATCTGGGCTCATCTTTCATCAGTGCCCTTTGAGAATATCGACCTGTTTGATTACGATCTCGTCGTTGACTTCGGTATTGAGGAGTTGTTCGATAAGGTTGTCACCAGGCATCGCGGTGGCTACTGCTTTGAGCTGAATGCGATTTTCATGGCTTTGCTGACTGCCTTGGGGTTTGAGGTCTATCCGATCGGTGTTCGCATTGTCAGTGGTGGCGAGGCTTTTATTCCGGCAATAGCTCACCGTTCGTCGATAATCGTCATCGACGATAAGCGCTATTTTGCCGATGTTGGCTTTGGTATGACCAGTGCTGCTGGTGGTTCGATCTGCGTCGACGACACTGAAGAACAGCAGGTCAGAGACACTGTGTTTCATGTCGAGGATCGCCCGAACAACCACAAGATCATCATGCGCCACAAGGAAGAAGGCCCCGCAACAGAGTTCCTGTTTATTCCGGACCCCTTCCCAGCGGTTGATTTCGTTGCTTATAACTACATGATGGCAAGAACCGGTTTTCGCAACAAGCGCATCGCGAACCTGCGTACTGAAGACGGAGCCTTATCTGTGGATGGAAATATCTTCAGGAAGACTATCAATGGCGAACGCATAGAGACTCCGATTGAAAACGCTGAAGAAGCGATGAAAATCCTGACTGAAGTCTATGGCATGGTACTGACAGAGCCTCTGCAGGAACTGGCAGAAACACCACCACCGCAGGCGTGATTCTATACTGAGATACAAGCCCCGATACAAGCACCTTGCACAATAGCATCAATATAAATTCGCACAATAAGGGAGTTTGGTTAATCAAATTGACTAAGCATTTATACGGCGGTTTAATGAATTAAAGCAGTTCATTTTTTTATCGAAAGGATGGCCAATATGCCAACACTGAATCCGAAAGAGAACTTGTTAAGAGTTCTGCATGGGCAGATGCCAGAGTATGTACCGCAGTATTCATACTACGGCCCGCTACCTGGTGTCGAAGGACCCCCACCGAATATGGGTATCGGCCTGGCTCCGATGCGCGGTGAAGTCAGAGAAGATGGTAGCTTCACCGACCTTTGGGGCGTACCCTTCACCTCTGTCGAAGAAGTCGGTGGATTCTCACTGCCCACACCTGATGAGTTCATTCTCGAAGATATCACCAGGTGGCAAGATTACATCAAGGTTCCAGAAAGAATGAAGGATGTCGACTGGAAAGCCGCAGCCGAGGAGAGCATGAAAAATCTCGCCTATGGTCGCGACACGACTTCACTCTGGTACGGCCCCAGCGGTGGCACTTTTCTGCAGCTGATGAACCTGATGGGCTTCAGCGAAGGCCTGTCTGCTCTGTATGAAGAGCCGGATGCAGTCAAGGAGCTCTTGCAGTTCTTCTTTGATTTTTACTATCCGATCGCCGAGCAGGTCTTCGACATCATCCAGCCAGATGTCATGAATTTGAGCGATGATGCCGCAACTGAGAAGAACCCCTTCATCTCACCGCTGATGTATCGCGAGTTCTTCGTGCCGATCTATCGTGAGTATGCCAAGTTCGCAATTGACAGAGGCATCCCGATTAACATGCATCTTTGCGGACGTGGCGAGGACTTCATTCCTGACCTGGTCAGAATCGGTGTTTGCAGCTGGGAGCCTGTGCAGCTTGAGAATGATATTCTCGAAGTTAAGGCCAGATTCGGTCGCCAGATGGTCATCGGCGGAGGTTGGGAAGGCCGCGGTCGCCTGACCGAGCTCGATGTTACCGATGAGGAGATTCGCCAGTCAGTACGCGACGCCTTTGATAAGTATGCTGTTGGTGGCGCATACATGTTCGCTGCCGCATACACACCCAGAAAGCGCGACGACGAGCTGACCACCCACTGGAACACAGTTCTGCAGAAAGAAGCCTGGGACTACGGACAAAACTTCTACAAGTAGTATTAATTACATGTGGATAAGAAATCAGGCGGTCGAAAGGCCGCCTGATTTTATTGGAGTGGTGTGCCCGGCATGGGCGATAACTTGGCGATGTCGCGGGGCGTGTTGTCGTCGCAGGCTGCGCGGCGGATTCTAGAGAAGCGAGTTGGGGATCTCGCTGTTCCAGACGATGCGTTTCAGTGAAAGCTGGGTGGGGTAGAGAATAATTATCGTTGGCGTGTTTTGCGCCAGGCTCCAGTAGTACAGATAGAAATCTCCTTTTGACTCAGAGACTGCTTGCACTGTTAAGCCGTCCGAGGGCAGGAGGCTTTGCGCCCTTGCATCCGAGGGCTCGCCCGGGTTGACTTCAAGCACGATACCGCCCTCGTTGCCTACAACCACGGAAGGGCCGACTACCGTACCAGCCAGGTAAACGCAGGCACCGAAGCCAGTAAGCGTTACTGCATGGCTGCCATCTTCTGTGGCTGTAACCGTGCCTCCTGTTATAGTAATCTCACCTTGATGAGCGAATAATGCGCTGCTGCTGTCAACGGCAGCAGTAATGCTTCCACCAGTGATACTGATCTGGCCAGAGGCAGTTGCTACAGCAATCGAACCAGGTGCATTGGCTTCGAGTCTACCTCCACTGATCCTGACCTGTGCTACTTCTGAGTAGACACCGAAACTGTCGGATCCTGTCACACTGATGCGCCCACCCGATATAGTCACAGGGTTTTCGGCTGTAAGCACTCCCTTGCTGTGCAATCCGCTTACCTCTATAGAGCCTCCAGAGATGGTAGCTTTTCCATCTATCACCCGAAGCACAGTATCCTCTGCGCCCTGACAGCGTAATATGGCTTGGTCAGTAACAAGAAGCTCAGCGCTATCCAAGAGAACAGCCGTGCTCGAAGCGCCAGAAACAAGAACTTCTCCACCTGAAAGTATTGCGGATCCGCTGGCAAGGTTCAGAGCGCAGGAATTGTCTGCGCTGGCGTGAATGGTTCCACCGGTGATAGTGAATTCCAGGTCGGGGTTGCCTGCCAGAACGGATATCGCGATGCTGCCGGGGTGAGTGCTTTCGATGGCTGCTCCCTCGGCGATTTCGAATCGGCCGGAGCCTTGGAGCACGATCATACCGGCGGGGTCGTCAGCGTTTCCGGCTAGCTCAGCCGTCCAAATCAGAGTTACTCCTGCCGGTATGTTGAGCTGCATTGATCCGGTTGCACCGGAGTTGTTTCCGTAGACCAGAATAGTGCCGCTGTGTGATGCGCCGGCGATGTCAAGGGCTAGTTGGATGTCGTGTTGCATTGTGGAGAAGTACATGCCCTGCCAGAGCCTGACGGTCTGATCGGCAAAGGCGGTGACGAGCTGGAAGGTGACAGGAGCGGCGAGCACCAGGGTAAGCAGCAGGGTGAGTAGCATGTTGATCTGTCTGCGGGGGTTGCTTTGCTGTCTGTTGTCTGAACCTGAAGGTTCGTTCACTGGAGCCTCCTTCTCTGTGAGGTAGCACGGGGTGTGCCTCACCTCGCTATCAAATGGTGCTCATAAAACATTAACGGATTCTACAGTGGAATAGATACGGGGGAGTGTGACAGCTGGACATCAAAAGCATTTCACAAGACAAAACAGCGTCCTTGCGGACGCTGTTTTGCTGCATCATAAGAATAACTTGAAAGGTACTCAGATTCTACCACACCATACTATCAAGCGTGGTCATCAAGCGGGTCGTCTCCGACAATGTTACGGATCTTGACATCGTAGACCTTGCCACCATGCTCTTTCCAGAAGAAAATCATACGCAGTGGAGCCAGGCCGTTTGCGATTGACAGATAGATATGTAGTGCGGTGAAGATCAGGAATCCCCACATGGTCAGATAGTGAATCAGACGAATCGTATGAATGCCGCCCACCAGGTCGGTGACCCATGCAAACAGGAACCAATTGCCAGTGGGAACCCAAAGGCAAAGACCCGTGAAAGCGATGAAGACGATCAGGCAGGGAACCAGCAGATAGGCCAGCTTCTGGGGAACGCCATACTTGCCACTGAGCGGGTGCTCCTTTTTAAAGAACAGGTAGTACTTGATCCACGGAATCAGCTGATGCCTATTGTCTTTTTGCGGTAGGAAGCTGAAGATGTCTCTGACCTGCTCGCGGGTGCCCATTGCTGGGGCTGACTTGATGAAGGGAGACGAAAGTACACGAAACAGCATGTTTCCTACCAACACAATAGCAAAGAACATGTGGGTGCCACGGCAGATACCCATGATTCCCGGTAAGAATGGGAAGTGGATAACAAAGCCTGTGAAGGATAATACTACGATTGAGATGAGGTTGATCCAATGAGTAATAACATACGCCAATGGATGCGCCTCACGATAATGAGCTAGATGTGCCATTATTTCACCCCCCAGGGGCTCGTGACAACCGAGAATTTCTTTCCGGTTTTCGGTTCGCTGATATGAATTGCGCAGGCGACACAGGGGTCAAAGCTGTGTACAGCACGTAGGGCATGAATCGGTTTGTTCAGATCCTCAACCGGCATTCCCATCAGGGACATCTCCATCGGCCCTTTGCGACCTTGCTCATCACGAGGCGAGATGTTCCATGTGGACGGAATGATTATCTGGTACTTCTCGATAATGTCATTTTTGATGTCCATGTAGTGGTAGAGCGCACCACGTGGTGCCTCCCACATACCTGCACCTTGACCGGTACGTTTGTCAGGCTCGATGAATGAGTCCGAGTTGCCTTCCTTGATTGCAGAAATCAACTCTTCGATCCAGGCTACCATCAGCTTTGAGACATAGAGGGTCTCGATGTTTCTGGCACCGGTACGACCCATGGTTGAGTTGAGCAGATCAATACGACCAGGAACTCCCAGAGCCTCAAGTAGAGCATCGATATTCTCAACGATAAATGGAACGCCACGGTTATAGGCAACAAGCAGCCTGGACAGGCCACCAGCCTCAAACACCATATCGTCATAGCGCGGTGACTTGTCCCAGGTGTAACGGGCACCAGCAGCTGGGTGTTCACCGTCGGGAATGATGTACTCGTCCTTATACAGAGGAGCAGTGATACCTTGACGCGGATTGATCGGAGTACCACTATCCTTTGCTGGGTCATAGAAACTGGATGCTGTTGTCTCTGTGATCAGGGTCTCATCCCAGTTCTGAACCTGCTGGTACTTACCAGGATTCATACTCCAGATACCACCAGGCAGGTAGCGTTCTTCAGGTAAGAACGAATCGCGTTCAAAGACGCCCCAGGCCAGATAGTTACCGTCGGTTTGGCCGTTGGAGAACTCATCCATATAGAAAGGTACGATTGCTAGAGTGTCTGGAACCATCGTACGCTCGACCCACTCTTCCAGGCGCTTTGCTCTGAACAGCAGGTCGTCGAGCTTTTCTTCGGTCGGCACAAACGCGGTTCCGCCTGGCAGCAGGGTCATCACGTGCGGCATTTTGCCACCGATGATGCCAGAGATCTCAGAGGCAACCGCCTGCATCTCCAGGGCTTCCAGGTAGTGCTGGGTTGCGATCAGGTCAAGCTCGGGCGGCAACCGATAGGCAGAAGAACCGTCATGCTCGACAGTGTCAAACCAGTTACCAGAGAAAATCGAAAGCTGACCGTTTTCTGCGAATTTTCTCAGGCGCTCCTGCAGGCCGGCAAAATCAGCCTCGGTCGTGCCTGCGTCGTTAGCCAGGTTGACCGCTTCAGTAATGTCGGCATTTAAGGCGTTGAGTGGGTTCACGTAATCCAGAGCAGCCAGGTTATAGAACCAGAGAATGTGAGAGTGCAAGAACTGTGCGCCCTCCAAGATGTTTCTGATGATACGCGCACCATTGGGAATGGTGATGCCGTAGCTCTTCTCCCCAGCTATTGAGGCAGCGTGAGCATGGCTGACCGGGCAGACTCCGCAGATGCGTTGGGTGATATAAGCAGCATCAGCAGCAGCACGACCTTGCAGTACAAGCTCCATACCGCGGAAGAGACCGCCAGTGATCCAGACGTCTTCGACGAAGCCGTCCTTGACTTCCATGTCAATGCGAAGGTGACCTTCGATGCGGTTTACCGGGTCGATTATCGAAGCGCCACTGGGTTTTCTGCCGATAGTTGTGCTGATCGGCAGTGCCAGGGATGGTGCATCTGTATCGCCGACCGGTGTGGCGTTGTCGCCATCAGCCACTATGTCGTCAAGGGTTACATCGTCTGTGCGCAGCATATCGTCAGTGATCGGGGACATATTCTGAGTCATCGTTACTCGCCTCCTTCCACTTTTTCAGAGGCCTCGGCAGCCGAGGTAGCCGGGGCAGCAGCAGCAGCATCGGCAGCAGCCGCCGCCGCCTTAGCAGCCTTGTCAGCGGCAGCGGCTTCGATTACTTCATCAACCTTTGTCAGTGATGCTGCCTTGGTCTTAGCGGCTGCATGAACTACTCCCTCGAAGTAACTGTCAAGAGAGTCTTCTTTGATCAGTTGTGCAGACAGAGCGCGGTCTGTCTTGGCTGCAACCTGCAGCATTGTTCTACTGGCAGCCTTCGAAGGATTCTTCAGATCCCAAGCACGCTCAGTCTCGAACGGAGCACCACCGTCGAAACGACCAGTGATCTTCCAGCCGATTCCGTGCACACCGAGAGCGGCTAAGACCAGTCCGCCTGTAGCAGCAGCCAGTGTTACCGGGCTGAAGGTGTAACCGAAAATGCGAACTGTGCGGAATCGCTTCAGGAACGGTGCGTTGCTGTCAACCCAGTTGTGCGTTGTATTTTTCGGGTTTGAGACCGAACAACCAATGCAAGGGGCTCCAGCTTCGACACACCAGCTGACCCGGCGGTTCCAACGAACAATCGGGCAGTTATTCTTTGTCTGTGGGCCTTTGCATCCGAGTGGATACAGGCAATAACCAAGCTTCTCTTCTTCGGAGCCAAACTTGTAGACAAACTCGCCATTCTCAAAATGACCACGGCGTGGGCAATTGTCATGAACGAATTGGCCGAACAAAAGAGAGGGCTTGTTGTGACGATCAAGTTCTGGCAGGGTGTCGAGTAGCAATACATCGATCAGTACTGCAACCAGATGCTCAGGATTAGAAGGGCAGGTTGGTACATTAATCAGCGGAGGAATCGAATCGATCTCTCCAGCAGCCAGAGCCTTCTGTAGAAATCTCTGCACTCCGGTTGCACCTGCCGGGTTCGGCTTAGCAGCCTGCCAGCCTCCATCAACTGCGCATGAACCAGCGCAAACGATGGCCTTGGCATTGTGAATAGCGTGCTTAACGATTTCGGTGTTCTTCTCATTTGCGATGCGGAGGGCATTGCCATCCCAACCTTCCATGATCGCGCCTTCGAAAACTACGATGTGTCCACCTTTAGCTATGGTCTGTTCTTTTGCTTCTTCAAGAGAGAAGCCAGCACCAGCCGAGAGCGTCTCAGAGTAGTTCAGTGAAATCAGCTCAAGCACAACAGTTGCTGCATCAGGGTTTCCAGCTTGAGCAAATGACTCCGTACAACCGGTGCACGAAGCGAGCTCCAGCCAGATCACAGGTGCCAGCCTGCCTTCGGCTTTGCCGATAATACTCTCAGCGATAGCTTCCTGAATCGTCGGAACGAAAAGCTCAGATAAACCCAAAGAGACTGCAACAGCTGCACATAACTCTAGGAATTTCCGACGCGTAACACCACGCTCGGCCAACATACCTTCGAGCCTGTCGACGTTTTCACTCTGGCCGACACAGCCGCTCGAACAAGTTGTTGTGATAATGGTGTTGGTTTCTACGCAATCGCTCCGCGTTGATCCAGGTATGCTACTGGATCGTTTTGTTAACATTTATACACCTCCTTGTGTTGCCCTTTCTTTACTCCTGCTTTCGGGGCACAAAGCAAGAGAGCTTATACTGCCATGAGACAAAAGCCTACCGCAGGCTAAAAGCCTGACCGTTGGCTTTACACGCCCTAGGTGTGAGCTATTAGCAGCTTAACAGCGTAAAACAGCGGTTCTCTGACCGCGAATCCCGGCTATTTTACAGTTCTCCGAGTAATTCGCACAATGCCCGTGCTGGGTGTCTCATCTGACAAAGCATCTTTATAGGCAAGTATTATAATTTAGCAGTAGCGATTGTGCAGATAACACAAGTCTACAAGTGGTGAAGGCATGCTTTAAAGGCATGTCATATGTGCGCTTACTACAAGAAGGGCACTCAAAGCAGAGGAGGATCTCATTGAGCGATCTGGTTCAGGTGCAAGGGCTTAGAAAAACCTTTAAGCTCTCTGCCAAACAGCGAAAGCTTGAAAACACCAAGCAGACACTAAAAGTAGCAGTAAACGACCTGTCACTAACTGCTAGAAAAGGTGAAATATATGGCCTATTGGGACCTAATGGCGCAGGAAAAACAACCGTTCTGCGCATGCTGGCAACGCTGATCAAGCCTGATGCCGGCGAAGCCTGGGTCGACGGATACAGCATCATCAGCGACCCTGAAAAAGTACGCGCCTCGATCGGCTTCCTGACCAGCGAACTGAAACTTGAAGAGTTCTTCAGCCCTGACTACCTCTTCGATTTTTTCTCGCAGTTGCACAAGGTGCCAACCGATGTTTCTATCCGCCGCAAAGCTGAATTGTTTGCGCGTTTCGGCATCGATGAGTTCGCCGGAGTTAAAGTAGCAAACCTATCATCAGGAATGAAGCAGAAAGCCTCCCTCGCGATCTCGATCGTGCACGATCCTGACATCGTCATCTTTGACGAGCCGACCAACGGTCTCGACGTGATAACCGCCCGCGTAGTCACGAACTATCTGGAAGAGTTGCGCGATCAAGGTAAGACGATCATCCTCTCGACCCACATTTTCTCGCTGGTTGAAAAGCTGTGTGATCGCGTCGGCATCATCATCGAGGGGCGTATGGTAGCCGAAGGCTCACTTCAAGAAATCACAGGTGGAGAAGATCTCGAAGAGCGCTTCTTTGATCTTTACAGTGCAAGTGTCGGGGAGGTGGTTTGAGTGTCTACCCAATCAGGTTTGTTTGCGATTATCGGTAAGGAGTTTCGCCGCTTTTTCACCGATCGGCGTATAGTTTTTACAACCGTCCTGCTTCCAGGTTTGATGATTTATCTGATCTATTCGGTAATGGGAAATGCATTGCAGGACATGATGGTGATTGACGAGGAGTACCAACCAGTGCTTTACGCGGTCAACCTACCTGATTCACTGGCTGGAGCATTCTCTTCTATTGGGATTGATTTCGAGCAGGTTGAGCCAGGCAGAATCGATGCTATACGTGCTGATATCACGGATAAGAAAGCTGACCTGCTGATAGTTTTTCCTGCTGATTTCGATGAACGAGTGGGTCGCCAACTCAGTGGTGAGCAAGGGGTGGATCCGCCTAGAATAGAGATTTTCTTTAACTCGACTCGCACCGAGTCAGCCTACCAGTATCAGGTTATGAGGGTCTTGCTTGACCAGTATAAGACCGCACTGGCTCCGTTGTTCGCGGTGAATGCTGGGTCAGATTCGTCTATGGATACTGGCGGTGCGGGTGCAGGGAGCAGCAGCGGGGCAGGCGAAGAGGTTGACGATCCTGCCAGTGGAGAATTACCGTCTTACGACCTTGCTACTCAGGAAGATGCTGCTGGTTTCATGTTTGCGTCACTGCTACCGATGTTCATCATGGTGTTTCTGTTCAGCGGATGCATGTCGGTCGCACCAGAATCAATTGCAGGCGAAAAGGAACGCGGCACCATAGCTACTATGCTGGTAACTCCACTTGCTCGGTGGGAATTGGCATTAGGAAAGATAATCTCACTTGCATGTATTGCGTTGCTAAGTGGTCTATCCAGTTTTCTGGGCGTAATGCTGTCCCTCCCAAAGCTGATAGGCGATGCGACCGATGAGCTGGTTGGTCCGGTGCTCTACGTTCTTTCTGACTACCTGCTTATCCTGGCAGTAATACTCTCAACAGTGCTGTTGTTCGTCGGTGTAATCTCACTGCTTTCAGCAGTTGCCAGAACCATCAAAGAGGCTACGACCTATATAACCCCGCTGATGCTGGTGGTACTGATGATAAGCGCCATGGGCGTATTCGCCCAAGGTGCTGCCGAGAATTACCTGTTCTATCTGATACCAGCCTATAACTCTGTGCAAAGCATGGTCGGAGTATTCTCGTTTTCATACAACCCAGCCTGCATCCTGATTACAGTCGGAGCTAACCTTGCCTACACGGGCATCTGTGTCGCAGTACTCACCTGGATGTTCGGAAACGAAAAGGTGGTGTTTACCAAGTAGAGCCGCAAAGCGCCTGTGCCACGCGTCACCACCGCGGCTGCGCTACACGCCACCACCGCGGCTGCGCTACGTGCCGCTGTCGCGGTTGCGTCAGCTATGCTACCGCCAGGGAAATGGCGAGGCTGGTAGCTCGATGCGGATGCGATCGAAAATCGGCAGGTCGATGTAGTATGAACCGCCAAGCTCTCCGAAGCTCCAAACACCGACAACCAGCGAAAGTGACACCAGTAAGGCAGCTGCAAGTTTATATATATCACGGCGTAAGGTGCCTCCGATAACCAGTAAGCCAGCAGATATCAATCCAGCAGGCCAAAGGGTCAAGAAAGTGTTGATGAAGGTCGAGAAGGCGTAGTACTCAAGCCGCCAGAGTTGAAGCAGACAACCAACTGTGATAATCAGAATGCTGTAACCAGCTCTCAGTACTCTCCATCCGTTGTACCCTGGAGTGCAAAGAGTTATCAGCCCAGCAAGGATAACCACTAGCGGCCAATAGCGCCAAAAGAATTGATCAACAAAAATACCCAACAGGGCAATGACTCCAAAGCCAACCTGCAAAAAGCCAAGAGTAAGCGCCGCGCTGATTCCACGGTTTGCAGGCCGGCCGCTGCTGTCGCTTAGATCTGGATCAACCGCATCAAAAGCCTCTGAGTTCGATGAGACCCAAGCAGCACCAGGAGTAGTTTCTCTATTGCGTATAGCTGACATTTCGCTGGTTGCTGAAGCCTTGATTTCTATTGGTCGGTAGTAGTCGATCGGACTTTTGGGAATCACGAAGATCAGGATCAAATATATAAACGAAGGAATTCCAAATGTCAGCACCATAAACACCACGCCATAGATACGCACGATGGTCGGGTCAAGCCCAAAGTACTCAGCCAGTCCAGCACAAACCCCTGCAACCATTGCGTTATCACTGCGATATAGGCGCTTTACTCCATCCAAGAAAAGACCAATCTGAAAAAGTAGAGTCTGCACGACCAGCACATAGGCGCAGGCGTGTCGTGGAATAACCCTCGTCAAATACATCAACCAGATTAACCAGAACTACCCAGCATTGATAACAGCGTTGTCAACTTGTCATGTTCAAGGCAAATAGTCGCATTCAGAATAGGATAGTTGTATAATAGCGTCACAACTAGCCAGAGTAACTAGATGTGAGCTGCTCAATTACAGCACTGAACCAGAAACGACACCAAAAATGAAAAAAGTCGATCAGGCTGTTTGGCAAGGCTGGTAATTTAATTAGCAAGGGGGTAAAAAATGAAATCGTTATTTAAGAAGGCGTTGGTCGCGTTTGCTGCTGTCGGTATGATGCTTTGGCTTTTACCAGTAGTAGCTTTTGCTGATGAAGACATCTGTCAGATTGTTGGCAGCGATGGCATTGTTGTCCAGGGTTACGATGATTTCGGAGATGCACTGGATAATGTGGAGGATGGGCAGACGATAAAACTGCTTACGAATATCACTTACTATAGCGGTATCGTGATCACTGGAAAGAGTATTACTTTCAATGTCAATGGCTTTACTCTGCGAATAGAAAGTACAAACGGTACAAACAGCGATCACAGCATTGCACTTGAGGTGGGTGCTGGTGGCGAAGTGCTGCTTAACGATTCGGCAGGTGGTATCTTAGATTGTCGAGGAGGCTGTTATGCGGTTTACGCCCATAATGGCGGCAAAGCTACAGTGACCAATACCAGGGTAAGCGGTAACTACGAAGAATCCAGCGCCGTTTATGCAACAGGTGTAGGTTCGACAATAACAGCAAAAGGCTACGCCTGGTATGGCTGGTATAGTGCAAGAGCCACTGATGGCGGCACGGTAACAGTTCATGGCACAACGAATGGCGGTGGCGGTGTGCTTGCCAGAGGTGTTGGCACGACTGTTATTATCGGCGGCGACTCACATGGTGGCGGCACTGCAGTGAATGCAGGCAATGGCGCTGTGGTTCATGTTCTTGGGTATGGGCATAGCGCTGGGACAATCGGTGTTTTTTGCTTTGGCGGCGCTGAAGTGACTATCGACAAAGGTCTGAATACCACTGCTACCGCTACTTATGTCAGAGTTGACAGCATTAATAAATCTAAAGATCAGCACGAGCCTGTCTCTGGCAAAATCAGTTACGATGAGTATAGAAATAATGACAGCATTGTCTGGATAGGATATCTGAGGATAATCATTATTACCCACCCAGAAGACCTGATAGTCTTTGAGGGTGCTATTACTGAGAGCCTTTACTGCGAAGCTGAGCTATCAAACCTCGCAACCCCTACCTATCAGTGGTATAGCAACACTTCAGCCAGCAATGTCGGTGGAACGCTTATTGCTGGCGCAACAAGCTCAACCTTCCCGCTGCCAACGACACTGACCAAAGCGGACAGTCCTTACTACTATTACTGCGTAGCTTCCGGCAGCACCGAGGTCTTTGCCACTAGTGACGTGGCAACAGTAACTGTAGTGGCTTTACAGATTGCCATTATCACCCACCCAGAAGACCTGACAGTTACCGAAGGTGCTATTACAGAAAGTCTTTACTGTGAAGCAAAAATGTCTAACCTCGCAACCCCTACCTATCAGTGGTACAGCAACACTTCAGCCAGCAATGTCGGCGGAACGCTTATTCCTGGTGCAACAAGCTCGACCTTCCCGCTGCCAACGACACTGACCAAAGCGGACAGCCCTTACTACTACTACTGTGTAGCTACCGGCAATGCCAATGTCAGTCTGACGAGCAACGCTGCTACTGTGACAGTTATAAAACCTGGTGAAAGCACTTTGCCACCAACCGCTGACAATGCTTTGCCAGTTATCTGCTTCGCATTGTTAAGTCTCTTTGTGGGTTCTTACAGCATCATAAAAAGTCGAAAGCAGACAATACTACCTGACTGAGTTTGCTGATTACCAGATCCAGTACACTAACGGGCGAGCCAGGTTCGGGAAGCTAAACACCTGGCTCTGGCTGCCCGAGTAGCAAATCATTTCTAAGCGCTAGACCAAGAAGACAGCGGAACCATTAATAAAATTGGCTTTGAAGTCTCATACGATTTCGGCGGTGTTCGCCTCGCCATGTGGCTGAGCCTCTGAGCTCGTAGTTACTGCTAGCGCTTTGTCTTATTATGGCGAATCCGCCTTCTCACTGCCCAGGCAGCCTCGAGCACTAAAGCAAGAACTTCTCCCCATGGTTTTTAGGATCGCCTTCTACGGCACTGGCGAGCCATGAAGCGATGGAGTGGCCATCCTGCATCTCTGCGGTGAAGAGCGTCGGGCTGACGGAGAACGTGTGTGGAGTCGTGTGGGTGTCTGGGTTAAGCGCGTAGTCGGTGAGAAAGTAGTAGAAGTTGGGAATCTCAGCTTTTAGCCGCTTGACCAGCGCAATCAGCGTTTTGTGGAAGATGGCTTGAGCCTCGGGAGTGATTGCGAGGGTGTCGTTTAGCAGCTTGTTCATTAGCTCGGTCAGGAGTCCGTCCCAGACCGAATTGGAGTGCAGAAAGGTCGTATGGGACGGCAGCTGGTCGCTGGCATACTTGAACAGGTCGGCTATCAGGTCGTTGCTTTTGAGGTAAGCCTGAATCGACGGGTCGACCTTCCAGGTGTCCCTGGCGACGTCCGGCCAGAGGTCTGAAGTCATGTGCGATGCCTCGGAGTAGACCGTGATATTAGGGCAGTCAGGATATGCGGATAAGATCGCTGGGCTGTTGCCGACGCTGCCGTATCCACCGGCACTCTGTCCGCCGATGAAGATGGCTTCAGGCGTGTCGGGCAGAATGGTTTTGAGCGCCTTGAGTGCAGTTGCGACATTTCGCGAGCCATGGTGATGGAGGGTTTTCGGATTGCCGTTTAGGTCTGTGTAGGGGAAGTCGTTGTTGCCGAGATGGAAGTCTCCGGTTGCATAGGGGAGGTTCAGCGCATACCAGTCGCTGAATGGGCTGGCGGCAGCAGGTGCGAGGGCTGCGGGTGCGGGGGATGCGGCGGTTGCGGTTGGGCTGGCGGCTGCGGGTGCGGGGGCTGCGGCGCTCAGGATGCCGACCAGTGAGTTCGGCAGCATTTGAGTCGAAACACGATCGATATAGAAGACCTCGCTGACACCTGGAGCTCCACGCAGCGAGAACGGGCGGGCAGCTGAGTATTCTGACCAGGAGAGTCCGCCGCCGTTGAAGTACACAAGCAGCTTGTTAACTGTTCCTCTGCGCAGGGTGATGTAATAAGGGGATCCATCGCTGCTGATACATCCTTCCAGTTGAATCAGATACCAGGTGCCTGCTTGCATGGTGCTTAAGTCTGACTGGTTGAGCTCGGTTAGCATGGTCGGTTTCCTCTCGGGTTGCATCGGCTACCAGCTCACTCCGACAGCGGCTGGCAGTTCGGGCAAAAGTAAACACTGCCGCCCAGATACTGCTGCTTGACAATCTCCGAGCGGCAGTTGGGACAGCCCTGCTTTCTATAGGTCTTACTGCTCAAGATGGTTTGGTATCCGCCAGGCGTGCCAAAAATGGTTCTCTCGGTATCACGACCACCCAGCTCAATCATCTGTTGGATAGTAGAAACAACAGCATCGTAGAAGCCCTCGACCTGATCTGCACTCAGCGTACTCATCTTGCGCTTTGGATGCAGCCCCGCATTAAACAGGATATCCTGCGTTACCCCATTGCCGATTCCAGGAATCCGCTGCTCTGTGGCAATGAAAGCCTTCGTACTCAGCTTCAGGGTCGCATCATTTATCAGGCTCTGAAAATACTCCAGCGTAAACCTGGCATCACAGGCACCGATACCGTTGACATCAAGCGCATAGTACATATTGTCTATGACTGCATCCCTCGCCATCACGCCAATGAAGCAATACATCAGAGTGGTAACATTCAAAAAGCTGCCATCATCAAACTCCAGCAGCAACTTGCTCTTATCAGGACGTTTCTGCCCAGCTGCAAAGTAGCGAATAGCCGCCCCATCGCGAAAAAGCAGAATCTGGTCTTCAATCTCAACCTCGATATAGAAGCTACGACCGATAGCGCCAGTAACCTGCTTACCCGATAGCAAGCCATCAAACTCGTCAGGATCACCACCATAAAAAGTAAACTTGTGATCGGTAAAGTTTCCCCCGACTGAAACAATGGTCTTGCCAACAATAGTCTCCCGCAAATCTCGCGCTATCGTTCTTGCCTCTGGTAGCTCAATCATGATTTTCTCCCCAGTCTGCGCCCTCGCTCGCATCTCGGCGGCGATTTACACGGCACCACTTCTAAATACTGCTGTTGATAGTCTACACTGAATAGCATGAGACCAGTGCAGTTAGCAATCTTAAACACAATCATGTGGATAAGCCCTCCGCCCTCCACTCTGCTTGACATTGGCTGCGGCGACGGTGCTTTCATACGTGTGCTTGCCCAGCGTCTGCCCGGGGTCAGTGTTACCGGCATCGATCCTGTCATGCACGAGCGAGTTGAGCAGGTGGGGCGCATCCGATTCGCTCGAGCAAGTGTCGAGCAGCTACCCTTTACGCCCGACACCTTTGATGTTTGTGTTGCAAGTCTATCTCTTCATCACTGGAACGATGTTGTAGCTGGGTTATCAGAAGCTTATCGAGTATTACGACCAGGAGGTTATTTGGTTATCGGTGACCCACTGCTGAAAGGCTGGTTGAGCAATCGCTTCCTGGGTTGGCTGGCTCAAAAAACCGACGGAGGCGCATTTGCTGATCCAGTGGAGCTCATCGCCAAGTTGGAACGCGCAGGTTTCGCTGAAATCAGAATCGATATGGTTGAAAAATCGATGCAATCGCTCTTTTTGGTGACAGCTAGAAAGCAGTCTCCTGGTCAGTAGCTGCCCGCAACAAACCGACTCACCCAGCACTGGAATGACTCTCCTTGCCACTCTCCAGCACCAGCCAGCCAGCCAATCAACCGCCAATCAACCAGCCAGCCAATCCTGACAGTAATTCCGGCTTTCAGGCCATTTCTGCAACTTTTTTGCGGTTGGGGCGCAGGAGAAGGCGCAAAAAGGCTTCATTCGTGTTGCATATGCAACAAAAATGTGGTAAATGCAACATAATAGTTGCATTTACCACGAAATATGACGATTCAGAAGCCACTTTTTGGCGCCCAACCGCAAAAAAGTTGCAGAAAATGGAGAAAAGCTGGAATTGACTGGCTTGCGGGTGGTGGAGGGGGTTGGAGAGTGGTGGAGGCTGTAGACGGGGCTGTAGACGCCAGATGCATCAGGTTGACGCCACACCGACGTGGTGCCTCGCAGGCTACTCGCAAAAGCTCAGGTAAAGACACTGTTGAAGCGGAGTGAAGCTCATGGGAAGATAGGTGTAGCCTTCAAAACCAAGGTCTTCCAGCTCAGGATAAACGAGGTCTTCTCCACTTGTGAATTCTTGTCTTTCAAGTGTGGTGCCGTCCCAAACTATGAAGTAAACAGAGTAGTAGTTCATATGGGTGGAGTACTGAATCAGGCCACCAAGACCATTTGCGAAGAGATTGGAGTGGCTTCCACTTAAGTTGGGGTAGTGCTGGGTGAGCGTTCCGTCGATTAGCAGGTAGTACTCGTACTGGCGAGCGGCTTCGAATTCACCGGTCTGGATAATCATCTCAGGATTCGAGTCCTGGTTCAGGTCATAGAGGCAGTAAATGTCGGGAATCTGCCTGCTGGGCTCAGCGAAGCGTTCGCGGTTTGCGCGGTCGAGCATGGCCAGGTACTGCGGCAGGGCATCGTTTTCTGCAACTGCGAACTCAGCCGGACGAGACTCAGACAGTGACCGAACGACGCTTTGGGTATTAGTCAGCGTCGAAGCGTAGCTGATGCCGAACTCTGAGATCCAGTAACTGGGAATCTGGTTGCTGAGGCTGGCGCTTAGCAAAATCTTATTGAAGCCTGCGTAGTGGGTGATCCAGACGTCCTCGGTGGTTTCGTTCTCGTTTAACATGAACCGACCTGCGGACTGGCTGTCAGAGGATCCGGCGAAATATGTCAGTATGTCCTCAGTCACGTCGCCTTGGGTTACGCCACCTTGGGTTGAGCCACCCGGGGTTGAGCCGTTACTAGCTACGTCGCCATCGGTGAAATAGATGTTGCGAAAATAACAGGACTGAGGCGATTCGCCGTAGACTTGCACCACCGGATACCCCGTCGGGCTTTCAAAAACGGTGACGAAGCAGCACTCCGAGTTCCAGTAGTCGTTGGCGAACGACTGAAAAAAGCTGACCTCAGGCACGTGTAGAAGCTGCACCATCTCGCCGTCAAGATAGCTCCAGATTTCGATCGTGTACGACTCAGGCAGCGGAACCTCATTACCGTCAATATTTACTCCCAGCAGCTCTCCATTCATGTAAACCACAAATAGATCGCGCACTCCATCCTGGTTGAAATCCATCAGACTGACAACACAAACGCCAGCGAAATAGCTGGTACCCCAGGCAAAGGTGTCAGTCGACGCGGTATCCAGAACCCGCGCATCACCGTAATCGTCGACCAGCTCAAGGTACTTACGGTAGTACGCCTCGTATGCATTTACTGGAGCGCCAGCGCCAGAGCCCTGCGAGTTACTACCTGATGGGGGTCTGTTGGACTGCGATCCGCTGCATGCCGATAAGGTTAAGAGCGCAAAAACCAATAATGTGGATAAGATCACCCTCGTGTTGTTGGGACGGCGGGTGCTGCAGCTGGAGGAAGCTGAGGCTGCAGATGCGGTGATGGCGGTGTTGTTGCTGTTCTGGTCTGTCGGCTTCATTCGGTGTCCTGACTAGGTGGCTTGGCGGTATGGCGCAAAAAAACACAGGAGGTTATGCAAGAGGTTCATATGATATTACATAAGATAAAAGATACGCGTGCAAACGTGACGATAACCGCTACTGCAGCGGTGAACTTTGCCACAAGTGGTGTGTGCAGATGCTGGTTGCAGGTGCTAAAACCAAACAGCATTGTTACGTTACATTAATGTATCCATTTCTGCTACGCGCAACAATCGAACGTTTATTATTCTACTCGTATGTTCAATATTGGCTGCGCTGTAAAGGCGTGGTGCAAAATTTGTACGATATAAGGAAGCTTGCTGTGAATGCAAAGACAAAACCAAAAACACGCATTTCGGTACCTATGGCGCTTGTACTGAGTGTTTCTCTGGTTGGCTGCCAGCAGGCAAACTTAAAGCCAGAAGAACAGCAGGAGAACTTAAACGTCGTCGATGACAGGTCAGAAGATGGGAATCGAGAATGGATTCACTTCATAGGCGGAACCGGTCGTGACCACTTTGCGTCGGTCATAGCCACAGACGATGGGGGATGCATTGCTGTCGGCAGCTCAACTTCAACAGATGGTGATATACCTAAAAACCGCGGGTACTTTGATGCCATAATAACCAGGTTCGATGTGGATGGAAGCATCGTATGGGCAAGAAGCATTGGCGGCAGCCAAGATGATGTGTTTCTATCGGTAGCGCAATCAGCATCTGGAAACTTTGTTGCAGTTGGCTGGTCCGACTCTAATGACGGTGACATATCTGCAAGCAAAGATAATTCAAAAGCCATCATTACCCTGTTCGGCTCAGGCGGAGACCTTATCTGGGTTAGAAGTATTGAAATAGAGGATATCAGCATATTCCAATCCGTCATATGTACCTTCGATGATGGATTTGTTGCTGTTGGCAGTTTACGCTACTTTGACGAAGGTGTCGCTGACCTCGAGGGATGCATTGATGCAATAATCGTCAAGTTCGATTCATCCGGAAACCTGATATGGCTAAAAAGGGTTGGCGGAAGCGGTTGGGAGTCCTTCTCCTCAGTTGTACAGGCTGGAGATGGCAGTTTGATTGCTGTAGGAAAATCCAGCTCAGACGATGGAGACATTCCTGGTAACAATGGCCAGGTTGACGCGATGATTGCAAGATTCGATGAATCAGGAAACCTGATTTGGGTTCGAAACTTCGGCGGTAGTCAATGGGACACCTTCCAAACAGTAACGCTTTCACAGGATGGTAAGGTTGTCGCTTCAGGCAGGACAAGCTCAGTAGATGGTGACATACTTAAAAGCGATGACGACTCAGGTGCGTTCGTTGCCAGCTTCGACCTCGACGGCAACATCCAGCACGCGTGGTGCTTCAGCAACAACGAGATAAGCGACATTACTTCGTTGCAGCGCTGTCAAAACGGCAGCTATGTGGCAGTTGGTGTACTGTGGTCGGATGTTGGCAGCAATCCTGATGTCACAAGTAGGCGAGTAGCTATCGTCGTAGGTCTCGACCCGGAGTACAACCTCACGTGGTCGTCGGAGGTCTTTCCATACTACAAATACTTTGCATCCGTGACGCAAACCACGGATGGCAGCATTGTGATTGTCGGTTCGCTGACCGAGATCAACGATTACCCTGGAAAACCCTACAAACCTGACGCAATAATAATCAAGCTCTACATAGAATGAATTGGTTCAGCTAGCCAAGCAACAAATCAATATGAGGACAAAATCCAGTTCTCGACATCGGAAGCCTCAGTCGATCAGCGTGTCTAAACGACCGATGACCAGCTCTCCGGCTTCGAGTAGCCGCTCGATTCTCCAGGCATCCTCGGCTTCGCGATTTCGGGAATGCTCGGTTGGCGGATTGTAGTTTATCTGCATGGTTATCAAATAATCTCCTCGCCAGATCTCGAGGCACCACCAGCCGTTTCCGTTCTGATCTACAAGGAAACCACCATCGCCGATTTCCTCAGCCGGAATGATTGACTGGTTATGCACGTTGCTTTCGCGAGCGTCAATCGTTGTCTGAATCAAAGCTGCAATGCCACCGTTGTCTTTGGCTCTTCCATCTAGCAATGCGTCCTGGTATAGGAAAATCTGAAAAATGTACTCGTCAGAATAATACGAACTGAAGATGTCATTCAGCCCTCCGGGCACTTCATCGTGTATGACATCAACTTCACCCATGTCCGTAATTATCTCCACGTCAAGTAATCTCTCAATGTCTTCTGCGGTGATCAGTTGTGTGGTCATAATCAGCTCAGCGGCTTGCTCTGATCCACCAGAGCCGGAGCTGCCGTTACCGCTACCGCCGCTGGCACTGCCTCCGCCACCGGAGTTGCCGCCACCAGAATTGTTACCACCGCATGCAGTCAAGCCAGAAAGAGTAAGAGCAATTATTAATACCAGGCTAAAGAGTCTTTTCATGTTTGCCTCACCTACGTGTTGTTGGACGGTCCATTGGTGTTGTTGGGAAGTTCAACTGTGCTATCGACTGAACTCAGGGGCTGAGTGGAGGCTGCCGCCGCCGCCTGCGCCTCGGCTGCTGCCGCCTGCGCCTCGGCTGCTGCCGCCTTCTTCCTCGACTGCATATACGCAATACCACACCCGATAGCGACTAGCACCAAAACCGCGAACAGAATCCACAGTGGATTAAACCCGCCACCAGTGCTACCACTCTCCGGCGTCTCCTCAGAGTCTTCAGTGTCTCCCTGGGAGCTTGGCAGGTCGGGCTTTTCCGCTTGCTTGCCGGCGTCACTACCTGATCCATCTTCCGTGTCGCCTTCCTCAGGGTCACCGGCTTCTTCACCAGAACCCGGACCGGTAGAAGGGGTACTTGGTGTTGCCGGTGTTCCTGCAGGCGTGATGATTATATCGCCATAGAGTGAAAAGAATCCAGAGTTACCACTATTTGAATAGTAGATACCAACCTGGTCTCCGCTGGTTCCCCATTTTGCAGTGGCTCCGCTGTTGACTGTAAGGGCTGTGGATGAAGCTTCAGCATAAGTCGGAACACCACTGGGAGCGTCCCAGGCGCAAACAACACTGTTCCCGACAATAGCAGGTTCACCTTGAAACATCAGAACAACATCACTGTTGGTTCCGCCGACGATCTTGCCGTAGCAGAATACGAAGCCACCACTGATCTCTACCATACCCTTATCGTCAGTCAATATCGCAAACCCGGTATTTGCACAAACCGTACCGCCGCTGACATACACCTCAGAATCGATGCCGATACCTTTCAGCGCTTCGCCACCACCGTAAGCCTCTACCCAGGCATTGCCAGAAACCGACACTCGTCTACCCTCGATAACTGGTCTGTCAGCATAACTACATACACTGCCGCCACTGACAGATACGTAAGAATGAGGACCAACAGCTGATAATGCAGAACCGAACTCGTTAGAGATCGAGCCACCAGTGACAGTTATGTTGGAGTCTTCACCTTCAACTCGGACAGTCCAGTCAACACTAGCCTCAATTGTGCCTCCAGAAATACTGATCACGCCTTGGGGTGCATCATTTAAGATTGCATGGTATTGCTGTGACCTAACAGTACCGCCGACCACACTGACCAGCGAGGTCTCA
>Ga0123356_10001615_pt1 | contig 24719 bp, 21 predicted proteins | sample TergutEmb28metaG_2_FD_92546 | JGI IMG/M metagenome (GOLD analysis project Ga0123356, IMG submission 92546) | Embiratermes neotenicus P3 segment gut microbial communities from Petit-Saut dam, French Guiana - Emb289 P3 | ecosystem: Host-associated > Arthropoda: Insects > Digestive system > Gut ...
CCGCGCTGATGATAGACGGCGCAAGGCGCGTCGGAAAGAGCTTTCTCTGCGAACAATTCGCAAAAAACGAATACAAGAGCCATATCATTATTGATTTCGGCAACGCGCCGAAAGATATTCTGGGTTTGTTTCAAAATGACAGTTCCGATCTTGATTTGTTCTTCGCGAAACTTTCCGCTTTTTATTCAAAAACGCTCTATAAGAGAGAGTCCGTAATTGTATTTGACGAAGTGCAGCAGTTTCCGCGCGCAAGGCAGCTTATCAAATACTTCGTCGCCGACGGCAGATATGACTTCATCGAAACAGGCTCTTTGATAAGACTGAAAAAGAACGTGCAGGATATTATCATTCCTTCCGAGGAAGAACATATCGAAATATTTCCGTTTGATTTTGAAGAATTTTTGTGGGCGCTGGGCGATATGGCGGCCATTCCGGTTGTCAAACGGTGTTTTGACGCGAAAACGCCGCTGGGGCAGGCTCTTCACAGAAAAATCATGAATGATTTCCGGCAGTACATTCTCGTAGGCGGAATGCCGCAGGCGGTGCTTGAATATGTAAAGACAAAAGATTTCGAGGCGGTCGATATTGTCAAGCGGCGTATTTTAAAGCTGTACCGCGATGACGTCTCCAAATTCGCGGAAGGTTACGAGGATAAGGTTTTCGCGGTATTCGACGGGATTCCCGCCCAGCTTTCAAAAAAAGAAAAAAAGTATAAGTTGTCTTCGATTTCAAAACAGGCCCGTTTCAGAAGTTATGAGGATTCTTTTGTCTGGCTGACCGAAGCGATGGTAGCCAATACCTGCTTTAACGCGACAGATCCCGGAATCGGGCTCGCGTTAAGTGCGGACTACGCGACGCAAAAATGTTATATGGCCGATACGGGGCTTCTCATATCCCATACTTTTATGGACAGCCCATATGTTGAAAACGAATTGTACAAAGCGATTCTTTTTGATAAGCTCGGTATCAACGAAGGTATGATTATGGAAAACGTCGCCGCGCAAATGCTGAAAAGAAACGGCCATAAACTTTATTTCTATTCCCGGAATGACAAGGCAAACCGTGAAAACCACATGGAAATAGACTTCCTTATAACCGAAAAGAAAAAAATCGCACCCATTGAAATCAAGTCCGGCAGTTACAAATCGCATACTTCTTTGGATAAGTTCAAAAAGAAATTTTCATCCAAGCTCTCAAATTCGTATATCCTCTGCGCCAAAGATGTCATGATCAAAGACGGCATTGTCCATCTTCCGATCTATATGGCGATGTTTTTATAACAGGGAAGCCTCCAAAGAAGGGGGCCGCTTCATTTTAAGCAGACCCCCTTGGCTTTATTTTATTCGCAGCCTTCCACCGGCGGAACGCTCACGCCTTTTTCGGCGCTGATTTTCGCAGCTTCGAATACGCCGATGACGCGTTTCGCCGAGCGCGCCGTCACCGCGAGCGGTTCCCCGCGGACCAAATGGTCGCATACATTTCGGTAATAATCTTTCCAGTCCCCCTCGCTTTGCATTTCGTATACCGAGTCAAGGCGGAAACCGTTTCCGTCGACAGTCGTAACCGCGAGGCGTCTTTCGTCGAGTTTTTCGATGGAGCCGCGCGTGCCGATGATCTGTATCTGCGGGCGTTTTACCGCGGCGATATTGGAAGTCATAAACATCGCCGACGCGCCGTTGGCGAAAGTGATATAGATTTCGGAGTGGTCTTCGTTGGTGACGCTGTGCCATACCCTTTTTTGCGTACGGGCCATGACCTGCGTTATCTTCGAGGGGATATAATGCAGTATCCAGTCGACTATGTGCGCGCCCCAGTCGTAGTAAATGCCGCCGCTTATATCTTTGTCGGAACGCCACGTATAACCCGGGGAATGATACCCGAGCCCGTTATAGGCCACATGGTACACGTCGCCGATAAGCCCTTTGTTTATGAGCTTTTTCATTTCGAGAAAGTCCGAATCCCACCTGCGGTTGTGGAAAACGCTGAGCATAAGCCCTTTTTCATCCGCTTTTTTTATCAGTTCGTCCGCCTCTGAAACCGTTATGGTGAACGGCTTTTCGGATATGACGTTTACGCCGGCGTCGAGGCATTTGCCCACGACGGGCGCGTGCGCGTTGTGCGGCACGGGGACAGTGACCAAATCGAGTTTCTGTTCTTTGAGCATATCGTCAAGCGATGTGTAATAACCGCCGAGTCCCGGGAGTTTTTCTCTGGCGACGGCAACCCGCGCCGGGTCGATATCGCATATGGCCTTGAGCCGGAGGTCTTTTATGCCCGAAGCAGCGGCGTCCATTGTCGCGTGATATTCGCCCATTCCGCCGTAACCCACAATGGCCCAGTTCAGCGGTTCGCGTTTTTTGCAGCCGCAGACCCACGCTATCATGCGCATTATGATTTTCTGGAACTTCGGGTTCGTCCACGCCGTGTTGTGGTTTCCCCCGATACCCACATACGCTATTTTGCCTTTGCCGTACTCCTTAGTCCACAAAACCGGGCGTTCTATGCCCTGGTAAGTCGTTTTGCCGAGCAGATTCACTTTTTCGGGATCAAAACGGTCCAAAATGTACAATTCATCCCAAACCCTGAAATCTTTCAGATTTTCCGTTATGTAGTGGTCGGTGTCCGTCAGCTTTACCGTGTACTCGTATTCGGGCGGGTGCGTGGCAAACATGCCGCCGATCATGTCTATGTAGTCGCTGCTTCCCTTGAAGCTGTCAGTCGCGCAGTGCGACCCGGCGAAACCCCCGCCGTTTTTGATAAACTCAGAAAGGCCCTTGAAACGCTCAGCCGTCATTTCGTCGCGAAATCCCGTGCAGAAAAAAAATACGGCGTCGTAATTTCCCTCAAGTGTCAAAAGTTTGTCCAAGTCGGTCGTAAACTCGATAGAAAATCTTCCGTCGAGTTCAAAAAGCGGCGCGATGATATTTTTGCCGACAAATTCGGTCTGATGCACAGGGTCGGGACCGCCGTTGAAATACAGAATTTTCTTTTTCATTGCCAATAAACCTCCATTACGATATTGATATTGTTTGTTTTTATATTTTCATTATTACAGCAGTTTCAGCGCATTCTCCAGATCCGCCAGCAGGTTCGCCGTGCCCTCAAGGCCGACATGCAGCCTGATCAGGTTATTTTTGCAGCCATACCAGTCCTTTTGCTTTGAATCGCTTCCGACACAGAACACGCGCAGACTCTCAAAACCTCCCCAGGAGGGCCCCGCCTGGAATAATCTGAGGGTATCCAGCGCCGCTTTCACTTTTTCGGGGCTGCCCAAAAGCTCAAAACTCAAAAGGCCGCTCGACCCCGTCTGCTGGCGCCGGATCAGCTCATGCTGCGGATGGGAGGCAAGCCCGGGGTAATGCACGGCGCTCACTTTGGGATGACTTTCAAGATACAGGGCGACTTTTTTGGCGGCGGCCTGATGCGCCTCCAGCCTTATGCGCAGCGTCCGCATCCCGCGCAGCATCAGCCAGCCCTCCATCGGCCCGAGGATTCCGCCGTAAAGCGCGCGGCCCTGATTGCCCATTTGGTCCATTTGCTCCGGGTCGGCGCCGGCGGCGGCGCCGGCGATGATGTCGCTGTGGCCGCCGAAGTATTTGGTGGCGGTATGTACCGAGACGTCAATCCCGAGCTCAAGGGGTTTCTGGTACAGCGAGGTGCAGTATGTGTTGTCGATGATCGTGATGATGCCGCGCTTGCGCGCGATTTTTGCGATTTGGGCCAGATCGATGATCTCAAACACAAAGGTGGTCGGGCTTTCCAGCATTATGACCGCCGTTTCGGGCCGGATCGCGTCCTCGATTTCGGCGGGATCGACGCCCCGGACATATGTGACCGTCATGCCGAAGCGATCCCTGCATATAGCGTCCAGAAAGTGCCTTGTCGGTCCGTACGCGTTCATCACGCACACGATATGGCTTCCCGTTCGGGTCGAATTCAAGACAGCGGTTGAAATGGCCGCCATGCCGGAACCAAAACACAGCGCCTTGCAGCCGCGCTCAAGCGCGGCGAGTTTTTTTTCCACATGTTCCACCGTGGGATTTGCGACGCGCCCGTAAGAATAGTTGGCACTCTCGTCGCATCCGAGGGCGTATAAATCGTCGAAGTTTTGTTTCACATGGAGCGAGTTCATGAAGATAGGCGGGATCACCGCCCCGAAATACCGCGACGGGTCTTCGCCGTAATGCGTCAGGATCATATCGTCGTCTTTGTCGTCGAACATGGGGTTTCATCCTTTCTTTTATATGTCCGCGGATATAATAAATAATATTTTTTCATCTTGACTTAATTTAAAAAATGTGATATAATTGTGATAAAGAAGGGCATAACTTTCCATTTTATTTCATTTATTTCAAGGAGATTTGATTCGGCATGTTTAAAATAAAAACACAGAATAAAATAACAAGGCAGGGCCTTGATCTTTTCGACAAAGCGAAATATGACATATCCGAAACCTCGGCCAACCCCGACGCCGTCATCGTGCGCTCGGCGGATATGCTCGGCGCTTTACTCAACCCGGAGCTCAAAGCGATCGCCAGGGCGGGGGCGGGGTACAACAACATACCCGTCGAAAGATGCACCGAGGCCGGGATCGTGGTGTTCAACACCCCCGGCGCGAACGCGAACGCGGTAAAGGAACTCGAAATCGCCGCGCTCGTGCTGGCGTCGAGAAATGTGATCGATGCGGTCAACTGGACAAAAACGCTTTCCGGCGCCGTGGCTAAAGAAGTGGAAGGCGGCAAGGGCAGGTTTGCCGGCGCGGAAATCGCGGGCAAGACACTGGGCATAATCGGCGTGGGCAAAGTGGGCTCGCTGACCGCCAATGCGGGGGTGGCCCTGGGAATGAATGTGACCGGCCATGATATCAACCTCACGATAGAGGCCGCGCTCTCGCTTTCGCGCTCGGTCAAAATCGCGAAAAGCCGCGAGGAGATAATAGAAAAAAGCGACTACATAAGCCTGCATGTCCCCGCCACGTCCGAGACGAAAAACATGATAAACGCCTCCACCATCGCCAAAATGAAAAACGGCGTGAGGATTATAAACTTCTCAAGGGCGGACATAGTCGACGACTGCGCGATGGCGGCCGCTTTGGAGAGCGGCAAAGTGGCGAAATACGTCACGGATTTTCCCAATGACGCCGTACTGCAGATGAAAAACACGATAGCGATCCCCCATCTGGGCGCTTCGACTGAGGAATCCGAGGAAAACTGCGCGGAAATGGCCGTGCGGCAGATTATAGACTACTTGGAAAACGGAAATATAAAAAACAGCGTGAATTATCCGGAACTGGTGATGGAACGCACCACGGACTCGAGGATATGCGTATTCCACAAAAACGTCTCGGGGACAATATCCAAAATCACTTCATGCGTATCCGATTTCGGCATAAACATAGAGCATTTCACAAACCGCTCAAAGGGGGACTATGCCTATACCGTATGCGAGATAAACGGGGAAATACCGGACGGGCTCACGGATAAAATATCCGATTTCAAGGACATGATAAGGGTCATTAAAATTTCTTGAAATTCTTATTTTGTCCGCTTTTGTTTTTATCCGGCGAATACGGCGCCTTCGGCCGCTTCTGATACGGCGGGGGCGTCGCTGCGGCGCCCTCTTTGCTTATTATGATCCTGCGGTTGTTTTCCTGTCCGATCGAATGGGTGCCGACGCCTTCCATATCCTGTATGACCGCGTGTATCACGCGCCTCTCATACGGGTTCATAGGCTCGAGGGTCACGGGTCTTCCGTACTTTTTTACCCTTTCGGCCATCTTCTTCGCGAGGGAGCGCAGCGTTTCCTCCCTTTTTTGCCTGTAATTTTCGATATCCACCGAAATTTTGACCACGCCGGCTTTTTTGTTTTCCGCTCCCTCGGTTTCCTCCTCTTCGCCGTCGTCTTTATTCACGGCGAGATATGTGAGATACTGCAGCGAATCCAATATCTCCCCGTGGTACCCGATGAGCGCCCCGAGGCCTTCGCCCACTATGTCGATTTTGAGTTCGCTGTCCGTTTCCGAAATGATTTTCGGCACGGCGCTCACTTTCATGTACCCGATCATTTTTTCCAAAAACTCGACTGCGGTATCGCCGTTTGAGTTTTTGCCTGTAATTTTGACTTTATAGCCCGTCGCGCCTATCCCCAAAAAACCCTTTTTCGGCAGCTCGAGAACCTCGGGAGTGACGTTCTCTTTTTTCATTTCGAGTTCCTTTGCCCCGATTTCTATCGCCTGCTCTATGGTTTTGGCGGTCACGATGACTTCTTTCCTCATTTTTTACACACACCATCCTTAAAAGATCCGTTATTTATTTCTTTTCTTTATCGTATATTTTTTACCGGTTTTTTTATAGTTGTTTTTGACGCTTTGAGAAATTCCCTCCGGTATGGTTTTGGATACATATTTGTCTTCTGTTTCTTTTGCTTCTTCTGTTTCCTCGGCTTCGGCGGCTTCGGCTTCAATTATATCCACAGCCGGTTCGTTTTTTTCGGGCGGCTTCTTTTTCTTCTTTTTGGCGGCGCCGTACTGCTGGCGCGCGAGCGCGTATTCTTCTTCGGAAATTTTCGGCAGCGGATAAATCCGCGCGAGAACCACCATCTGCCCTATGCCCAGAAGCGACTGGAATATCCAGTAAAGCCCGAGCGCGGAATACATCGAGTAGGACATCCAGACGATCAAAAGCGGCATCGCGTATTCCATGAATTTCATGCCCTTGTTGTTTGCCGCGTCGGCGGCCATCGTGGAGGCGTTTATCACTTTCTGCAGCCTCATCTGTAAAAAACTCGCCGCGAAGTTCAAAACGGGTATCAACAGCAGTATGCTCAGCCCCCCAGCGAGCGCCTCCGAGGGCGAATCGGTGAGGAACTGGCCGAACAGCTTGAAATTCAGGTTCTCGAAATTTTCGGGAAAGCCGATCACGCTTTTCTTTATCTGCTCAAACAGCGACGGGTCGTTGAAAATCTTGACGATATCTATTTCCTGTATGTTTTTGGCTTCCTTTACCAATTTTTCAAAGGCGCCGTTTTCGTCGATTCTGCCCAGCGTCGAAACAATCCCGTAAAACTTATCGGCGTATTCAAAAATATGCTCTTTTATCCTGTCCACGACTTCGCCCAGCTGCGCGATGTAGGTCAGCGGGCTCCTTATTATCGCATACAGGGAAAACAGTATGGGCATCTGCACCAAAAGCGGCAGGCAGCCGCTCATGGGGGAATAGTTTTCGGTTTTGTACATCGCCATCACTTCGCTCTGCATCTTCTGCTGCGTGACGGTATCCGTGCGCCCGGCGTATTTGCCCCGTATCGCCTGTTCCTTGGGCTTTATCCTGGCCATTTTGATCTGGCTTTTCTGCTGCTGTATCCCAAGCGGCAGCAGCACTATCTTGACCACAATGGCAAAAAACAGTATGGCGATCGCGTAGTTGTTGAATATGCCGTAAAAAAATTTCATCAAGAGCCCGAGCGGCACGTTTATTAAATCAAAAGGGTTCATAAAATCAATTCAACTCATTCTTCTTTTTATTTTTCGTTTTAAATATTTTTTCGGGCACGGGGTCAAATCCCCCCTTGCAAAACGGGTTGCAGCGGAGCACCCTGTAAACCGTCAGCAAAAAACCCCAAAAGACCCCATGCGCCAAAAAGGCCTGTTTCGCGTACCGGGAGCAGACGGGGTCAAACCTGCAGCACTGCGGCTTGTACGGGCTTATGTTTCTTTGATAGAACTCGATAAGTCTCACGAATAAATTTCTCATATAATTTTAATTTCAAGCAGATTCAATCTCGCCAAAACGGCTTCCATCGATTTTACCACCGATTGGGTTTTGTTGTCCCTGGAAAAACAGGGGCCGCGCCCCACGGCGACTATGAGATACCCGGCGGGAATGCGCCTGTAAAGGGCGGAAAACGCTTCCCGGATGACTCTTTTGGCCCTGTTTCTCTGGACGGCGCCCCCGATTTTCGGGCTCACGGATATGCCGAGCTTAGAGGGGGCGCTTCTGTTGTAATTTTTCAAAACATAAACAGTGAGAAAATCGTCGGATGCGTACCTGCCTTTTTTGAAAATCTTCGAAAACATGTGGTTTTCTTTTATGACCATTTTTGAATTCATAAAAACCCAAGGCTCCGCCCCCCATCGCGTTTAATTCTAATAAGACAGCATTTTTCTGCCTTTGGCGCGCCGATTAGACAGGATTTTGCGCCCGTTTGCGGTTCTCATCCTTTTTCTGAAACCGTGCTCTTTCTGCCGCTGCCTTTTTTTCGGCTGATATGTCCTTACCACTTTAACACCTCGCTTCTCATTGACTGTTTGATATAAAAAAGTGCACCCTAATTATTATATACAAAAATATATGTAATTGTCAAGTGTTTTTAAATCTTTTTTTCCATTGCGGCCCGGAGTTTTTTTGCCAAGTCGTCCGCCGAGCTTTCGCTGTCTGCCGAAAGCAGGTAATATATCTTGATTTTGGGTTCGGTTCCCGAGGGCCGGATTATCACTTTCGAGCCGTTTTTCAAAACAAAATACAGCACGTCGGACTTCGGAAGGCCGGTGGGGCGAGTTTCGTCGTTGTAATCGACGGTCTCTGAGAGCTCATATCCCCCGATTTCATCCGGAGGGTTATTTCTCAGATGGTTCATGACATCCCTCATCTTCGCCGCTCCGCCGAGCTCTCCGAATTCCATGTCCCGGGCCTCTTCGCGGCAGTATCCGTATTTTTCGTACAATTTTTCCAAAGCGTCGGACAGCGTCATGTTTTTTTGGCTGTAATAGGCGGCCATCTCGGTCACAAGCGCCGAAGCGGAAACTGCGTCCTTGTCCCTTGTATAGTCTCCTGCGAGATATCCGTAGGATTCCTCAAAACCGAAAAGGAAGACAAATTCCCCATTTTCCTCGAATTCTTTTATCTTCTCGGCGATAAATTTGAAACCGGTGAGCACTTTTACCAATTTGACCCCGTTTTGCTCGCAGATTTTTGACGCGAGCTCGGTGCTCACTATCGTGGTGATTGCGCAGTGGTTTGGCAGAAGGGTCCCGTTTTCTTTTTTCGCGGTGATGATATAGTCGAGTAACAGCGCGCCCACCTGGTTTCCCGTGAACCTTTCGAATTCTTCGCGGTTTGTCTTCTTGGCCGCCACCCCCAATCTGTCGCAGTCGGGATCCGTGGCGATCACGAGCGCGCAGTTTTCGGCTTTGGCGAGCGCGATCCCCAGTTTCAGCGCATCCGCGCGCCCAAGCGGCGGACATTCGGGGTTCGGGTATTCGACTGTGGGGAAATTTCCGTCGGGGGTCATCTGCTCTTTTACGGTCAGAAGGTTTTTCAGCCCCATTTGCGCGAGCGCCTCCGGAACCAACCTGTATCCCGCCCCGTGGAGCGGAGTGTAGGCCACGGTAAATCCGGGGGCTTTTTCTATCGCGCCGGGGCGCGCGCTCCGGCTTATCACGTTTTGGAGGTAGGGGAGGTCCACTTCCTCGCCGATTATATTTATTTTGCCCTGTTTTATCATTTCTCCGTAGTGGGAAGTCAAAACCCCGGCAAAAATGTCGGTTTCGTTTATGGCGTCCAGGACGGTTTTGGCATGGTCCGGCGGGAACTGTCCGCCGTCCTCCCAATAGGCCTTGTAGCCGTTGTACTGCTTCGGGTTATGGGAGGCGGTTATATTTATTCCCGCAGCGCAGCCGAGGTGCCGTATGGCAAAAGAGAGCTCGGGGGTCGGCCTGACGTCGTCGAAGATATACACCTTTATGCCGTTGGCAGCCAAGGTTTTGGCGGCTTCCTTGGCGAAGAGCTCGGAGTTGTTCCTGGAATCGTAGGCGACGGCGGCGCCTTTGTCCATGTATTCCCTGCCTTTGGATTTTATGAGGTTTGCAATCGCCTGGGTGGCCTGTTTTACCACGTAGATATTCATGCTGTTTATCCCGGGGCGCATGATCCCGCGAAGCCCGCCCGTCCCGAATTCCAGCGGGGCAAGAAAATAATCCTTTATTTTTTCTTCGTCCCCGCCGATTTCGGCGAGTTCGGCTTTTGTTTTGGAGTCGAGCCCCTGATAGCCCATCCACTTTTCGTAATTTTTCATATAACCGGGAGTGGAGGTCTCCCGATTCATGAGCTCCGCCGCCTGCTTTAAGGCTATTGACAGCTGATCGGGGCAGGAAGTCCCTTTTCTGCCGCACAGTATCCCGCTCAGTTTTTTTACGGCGTCGGCCAACTTCATCCCGGCGATAAGTTCCGATATGCCCTGCGTATTCCCGCCGCAGCCGCCCGTAAACTGCACGCGCTCTATTATATCTGCTCCGTCTTCCCGTTTTATTTCCACTTCGACCGCGCTCGAACAGGTGCCCTTTGTTTTGTAATGATATACCATAAAATACCTTTCCTTTCGATTTTGTTTTCTTTCAATTCACTTTTATCTGACGCCTGACTTTATTTATTATCGTCCAGCCCTGATCTTTTTCAAAAAGGGCGACGATTCCCCCGGTGCAGTTTGTTATGGCGTCGTACCGAAACCTTGTTATGAGGTTGCCTTTTGTGTCGATGAGCGCCTTTTTGCCGTTGGAGAGCCCGATCACGGCCACCCCCTCGTAGAAGGGCTGCGCGTGCCTGTAGATGGGCTGCGCGACCCATTCGCCCAGATAGTTCATAAAGCCGTAGTATCCGTTTTTCTCGAGCAGAATCATCCCGTTTGAATATGACTTTATATTGTAGTCTTCGGGGATATAGAACGGGGTTCCGTAGAGGTTGACTATGAGCTCGCGTTCCACGATTGTGTTGCCCCTCCTGTCAAACTCGCGTTCGTAGACCCTAGTGAGCCAATGGTCGAAATAGAAGAAACCGAGATGGGCTTCGGTGACTTCGTCGGGGGCGAAGTAACTGTAATCCAAAGGCAGGTAATTGTTTCCCCATATATCCAGAAAGGAGAGCTTGCTGCCCCTGCCGGAGGATTCCTGATAGGCTATGCCCACGCCCTGGCTGAAATTAAAGGTTTTCAGATAATTCCTGGCTATCAGATAATCCTGCGTGCCCGCGGTCGCGTATCCCCACCGGTCTTTCCAGGAGGTATTATACGCCCTGTCGCGCCCGCTCGCCCCGTTTGCCCCGTAATAGGAAGGGTACATGAAGGGAACGCCCCTGTCCCCGAGAACTTCATTGAAGCGTATCGGGATAAAGGCGGGTCCCCCCTGATCGGACCCCGCGGGGTCGTAAATCCAATAGGCGCCGTCTTTTGTTTTGAATACGGTTCTGCCGTAGTCGTCGCGCATCTTCAAAATTTCCAGCTCTATATCGCCGAATTCGGGCGTTATGACCTTCGCGGCTGCGTCGCACAATATTTCGCCTTCGCCGTCCCTTATTATTATGTAGTCCATAAAAGGCTCTACGGCGGGCTTGCTTTGCCCGTCGGCCGATATTTTTTGGACGGCGGGGAGTTTGGCCTGGGGGATGATCTGCGCGAATTTATACTCGTATAAAAGCGGCTCGGCGGGAAGTTCCGGCGGTTCGGCGTCTTCGGGCGCGTTTGCCGCCTGGGCCAATATATCGCCGACTTCATTTTTGTAGCGGGTTATCTCGGCGTTTATCTGCGCCTCGTTGTAGGGCTCATAGGGCCCGTCGGACACCGCGAAGCCCCGGCGCGCCATATCGTTTGAAAAAATTTCAAAGGTAAAAGGGGATTCCGTGGTTTCGGCGTATACGTTTTCGTCTTCTCCGGTGGTGCTCTCGATCAAGTCGTCGGGATCGACCACCACGATGATGTTGGTTATGTCCTCGGTGGTTTCTTCGGTGGAAGCGGCGGTGGGTTCCCGGTCCGGCAGGCTTATATCATGTTCCAGCTGGGCCGTTACGGTCTTGGCCCGGTCGTGAAAGGGGAGCTCGAAATCGCCTTTTGAATATGAAACCGCGAAATATGTGAACGCCGCCAGCGCCGCTATCCCGAAAATGTGGCTGATCAATATTTTTATGTTCAAGCGGAATTTGAAATTTCTGATATTTATATACATATCGCTTAAAATATGTCCTCTCTTCAAATATTATTCGTTTATTATTTGTTTTTCCGGCATTATATTATATTATATAACAAATTTATTATATAAAATTTAACATATGGTAAAACTATATTAAAAAATAATGACATAACGGTTTGCATTTTTGTGTTATGATAGATAACATAAAAACAAATTAAAGATGGGGCAAAGAAATGATTTTCAAAAATTTCCGGAAAATATTGTCCGTTTTTGTCGTTTTTGCCTGGTTTGTTTTCCCGCTTGCGTCCGCCTCCTGCAGCGGCGGCGCCCTCAGGTTTACAAACGACGGAAACACCGGCAATCTGATCGACGAGGAAAACGGCAGATACTACATATACTGCAAGGGGTATCTGCAGGCGGCCGCGATCAAACCCGCCCTCTACGCCAAAGGGGACCGCGGGGAACGCTTGTATGAAGTCGACGGCCTCGACCCCGCCCGGTGGCTGAGCGAGGATATAAGCGGCGGCATTGCCTTTATGTTCAGGGAACAGAGCGTGCCGGAGCCCGGTTTCGAGGAATTTGAAACGGAGAAAATCATAATAACCATGACCGAACAACTCAGCGTGGCCATCGGCCAGATAACGGACCGCGAGGTCGTCGACATGGTCGTTTCAGACTACATCGCAAACGCCGAAGCGCCTTATCCGGAGATCGTCACCGATTGGTTCTCTTTTTTGTTCGAGTCCGAAAAACACAGCGGTATATATTACGTGCTGCAGTATTTGGTCGACGAAAAAAACAACGGGTTTCTGTACGACAGGTGGACGGGCCGGTGCGTGCCCTGCGGCTACAAGATGTTCGGCGGGACCGGTATAGACTGGGATCTCTTGGAGGAATAGATTTAATGGAAATGAAAAGGAAAATACTGATAAATATCATGATTTTGGCCTGCGTTTTTGCGCTTGCCTCCTGCCGGAACATATCGGCTCAGGATTTCGGCCCTGAGGATATAGTCAATATACTGGAAGTTGTAATGAGCAAAAACGACTTCGTCCCCGAAACAGACGCCGAACCCGCCGGTGCTGCGGAAAGCGCGCAGCCCGAAACCGAAGAATCCATCGAAGAAACCGATGAAACAAAGGAAACAAAGGAAACAAAGGAAACCCCCGAAGAAACCGCAAAACCGGAACCGACAATCGGGACCACCGCCCCGCCGCCGACCACCGAGCGCGAGACGGAGCCCGTGACCGTTTTGCCGCCGGAGACGACGACGCAGCAAAACCCGTATTACGAAACAGGCGAAGCCACAATAATCAATATCCGCGATATTTTCCCCGAAGCCCCCAAAAAATTCTGGGAGATCGCCTATCCCGAATCGGTGCCCATGCTCGAATCCTTCAAAAAAAACATCAAAAACCTCGCGGGCTTCTCCGCGAGGGACTTCAAGGGCTTTTCGTTCTATATAGCGACCACCGAATCGAAGCTGTTCACGCCCTTTTACGGCGGAGGGATGCTCTCCGACGCGCGCCGGTACAGAACGGAAATAGTCGAAACCGAATGCAACGCCCAGATGATCACCTTGGATAAGCCAAAGGCCAGCATACTGGAGGATATAAGGCTGTCGGTGCAGGCGGATGAGGTGTATTCCGATATTTTGTGCGTGCCCTTTGATATACAGTCCGCACTGATTCAAAGCGGGTTTGCGATGAATCTCAAAAAGATTCCGTTTTTGAATATAAACGCGGAATACTACAGCGCCTCCGCCACCGAGGCCTTTACAATCAACGGCAACATTTTCGGATTGGTTTCGGATCTGGTATTTGACCCTTCCAACATTTACGCCGTTTTTTACAACAGGACGCTTTTAAACAAATACAATTTGAAAAGCCCGCTTGAAATATACAAAAACGGCGCCTGGAACTGGGACTCGATGTTTTCCGTGTCGAAGGAACTCGCGGCGGCCGCGGCCGATTTCGACAATGCAGACGCCCCCTACTCGGTCGGGTTGGACAAGGAAAACGGCGATGTGATCAACGGGTTGTTTATCAGCTCCGGCAACAAATATTTCATGAAGAGGGATTATACCTATCCGGTCATGAATTTCTCGAACGACAAAACCGTGAAACTGATAGAGGCGCTGGCGGATATTTTCTCGCCCCCTGCGGAAAGCGGGATAAGAAATTTTCTGGAAAACGGGTCCGAGGTTCAGGAAAAGGCGTTTGCCAAAGGGAACATTTTGTTTTCGGTTTCAAAACTCGAAATGCTGCCCGATATCACGGATTCGAAATTTGACTGGGGGCTTTTGCCGGTGCCCTCCACGGAGACGGATCGCGCCTCCCGGTTTTCTTTTACGGGCAGCGACGCGCTCTGCATTTCGATACTCCAGAGCGCGAGAAACACCGAGGCGTGCGGCATTGTGATCGGGGCGCTTTCGGCGGCTTCGCACGGGGGGCTCAAGGACATTTACGTAAAGGAGCAGATGACATTTCATCTGAGGGATGTGGACAGCGTGGGAATACTCCGCGACATAGTGGGCAGCATAGCCTTTAATCAATACAACGCATTTGTGAGCGTACCCGAAATATACGGCGCCACGGTGGGGGTGATAAAGGACAGTGCCGAAAAAAAAGTTGATTTTTCGGAGCGCTATCAAAAAGGCAGAACGGATTTAAACGAGTTTTTCGCGGGCGCGCCGCCATTTTTGCGCAGAAGCTGACCCCGAAAAAAACAAAATTATGTAAAATTTACGGAGGGTTGAAAAATTTATGCAGGACGAACTTTACAGCCGCTTCGCGGATCCGCCGCGGCAGTACGGCTCAATTCCCAAATGGATCTGGAACATCGAAACCGAGAAGATATCAAAGGCCGAGATACGGCGCCAGTTTGAGGGTTTCGCGGAGCGCGACGGTTACACGGGGGTCATGATCGTGCTCTGGAACAACGCGCACTACATGGAGGACCTGTTTTTTGAGAAGTACAAGATGGCGCTTGAAGCCGCGCGGGATGAGGGCTTAGATGTGATTTTGTGGGATGAAAACGGGTTTCCCAGCGGCCACGCGGGGGGCATAATCGAATCGGCGTACCCCGAACATACGGCCAAATGCTTGGATATGCAGAGCTGCCCGGCGCGCGGGGGGCAAAAATATACTTTTGAGCTGCCCGCCGGCGGCGTATTTATGGGAGCGGTCATAATGGACCCGCAGAGCTTTGAGCGCGTGGATATTTCCGCTTCGGCGAGCTTTGCCGGGGGATTGGTCACCTGCGGGATACCCGCGGAAAAAAGCGGCGACTGGCAGCTGATGGTTTTTTGCCTCAGGGCCGCCGAGCCCTGCAATCTGGCCTTTTCCAAAAGGAGGCTGGTCGATTATCTCTCCGAGGACGCGGTGCAGTCCTTCATAACCGTCACCCATCAGGCGTATTATGACCGGTTTCCCGAGTATTTCGGCTCCGTCATAAAATACGCCTTCTACGACGAACCCGCATTCTGGCATATTGAGGGAGGCCGCATATGGACGGGCGGCTTCAACAAAAAATTCAAGGAAAAACACGGCTATGACCCGCTGACGCTGTACCCCGCGCTGTTTTTCGACATCGGGCCGGACACCGCCTCGGCCAGAAACGCGCTGCATTCCTTTCGCAGCGAACTGTATTGTGAATGCTACATACACACGATGCAAAAATGGTGCGCCGCGCACGGTATAGGGCTCACGGGCCACATGGATCAGGAGGAAATACTTTCCCCCGTGTCCATAAGCGGCGACTTGATGAAAGTGTTCGAGCATCAGGATATGCCGGGGGTGGATCAGATATTTGCCTACGGGCGCGGTTCCGCAGCCTACAAAATCGTGAGCTCGGCGGCTGACAACTACGACAAGCCCGCGGTGATGTGCGAAGTATTCGGCGCGATGGGCGAGGATATGCCGATAGAGAACCTGTTGAGGGAAGCCATGGACCAGTTTGCCAAGGGCATAAATTTCGCAGTTCCCCACGGCACCTGGTACGACGGCGAAAACAACGTCATTTTCCCTCCCGAATTGTCGTTCAGAAACAAGAAATTCGGGCCCGAACTTCCCGGCTACAACGCCTACGTCAAAAGAGCCTCGGCGCTTTTGCGCGGGGGCAGGCATATATGCGATATCGCCGTGCTGTACCCGATCGCCGATTTGCAGGCGCACCACAAATTCGGCGAAGGCGACCCGTACCTCGGCGGCAATATCGCCGGCCATGTGAATTATACTCAGATCGGCGAAGCGCTCTCGCTGTGCATACGCAAGGATTTCACGTATCTTCACCCGGAAACGCTGAGAAAAAAATGCAGCGTCGAAGAAAACCGGTTGGTTTTAAACAATGCGGAAAACCGCGAAGAATACCAAGTGGTCATACTGCCGTCCATGGATGTGATTCACCTCGAAAGCCTCGAAAAACTTTGGCAGTTTGTCCAAAGCGGCGGCGTTCTTCTGGCAGTCGGGCGCCTGCCCTCGAAATCCGCGGAACCCGGCGGCGACGGCAGGGTATATGATCTTGTCTCCCGGCTGTTTCCCAAAGGCGGGGGGCGGCATATAGAAGAATTCTGCCCGCGGGCGCTGTGCGACGCTCTGAGCGATACGGGCATGACATTCGACGTGGAATGCGGGGAGATTACGGTCTTTGGGGGAAATTTCACATATATACACAAAGAAACCGGCGGGCGCGACGTCTATTTCTTCGCCAATTCAAGCGATACGCCGGTATCGGCCCGAGCGGCGCTATGCGGGAGAAAGCAGCTTGAGCTCTGGGACCCGCACTGTCCCGAACAAAAACGCGAGGCGGCCGCCTGCCGCTTTGACCAAAACAAAACGATCGTCACCATCGAGCTTGAACCCGTGAAATCGGTATTTTATGTGAGTTGTTAAGAAATTTATAACGGCGCGTGAAACAAAGCAAGTGTGTTTTCGGCGGAGACGTCAGGCTTGATGTGATGATCCGGCCCTAAGATATATCCGCCGTCTTCGCCCAAGACCCTCATGCAATATAACGCTTCTTCACGCACTTTCTCAGGGGTGTTATACGGTAAAAATTGCGTATTGACCCCGCCGAAAAATGTGATATCTTTTCCGTATTCCTGTTTCAGCTTTTCGGGCGAAACAGGCAATGTGTGAAGCTGTACCGTCTCCCATACATTTATCCCAATGTCGATTAGATCTGGCAATATGCTTGTGATATCGCCGCACGAATGGAACCAGGCCGGCTTGCCGTATTTTTTGCCAAGGTCACAAAACGCGCGGAATATGTTCTTGTAATACTTGCGCCACAAAGCAGGGTCAAACATCATTCCTCTTTGCGTCCCGACGTCGTCCCCGAAATAAAAAATATCCAAATCGTCGCCGAGCGCTTTTATATAATTTTCACAAAAACGGTAGCTGTGTTCAAAAATCATTTCCAGCGAGGCCTCGAATACTTTTGTGTCTGTAAGCATTCGCATCATACATTCTTCCATGCCGAATAAACTGTTTTGGACGCAAAACGGAGCCAGCATATACGGCCCCCTCACCGCGTATTCGCCGGAATATTTACGGGCTTCGGCGGCCTTGGACGCCCAATCGTACAAATCCGGGTTGGGCGTCTTTTTCCTTTTTAATTCCGCCGCGCTCTGTATATCTTGGAGCGGATAGCGGTGTGACGTCCCGTAATCGTCATACGCCCCCGACCACCACCATTTAATATCATCGGTTATTTCACCGGTATACCAAGGCGGGAATACGATCCGCCCGTCTATGCCGAGCAGGGTCAGCAATTCTTCGGAATCGTAATTTACCGGCTTCCCCAATATTTTTTCGCCGTTCTCAACCCGGATCACATCTGTGGAAACACGGTCGGTGTTTTTGCGGTGAATAGTGGCAAGCTGCCGTTCTTTATGCGTCATATAAATTTACCCCCTTGTTTTTTTGTTTCTTTGCCCATTATTATACGCGAAAGCGAAAATAAATTAAAGGGGTTTTTGTGAATTTTCAGTGATATATACGGAGGATTGAACTGATAAGCAAACTCAGTACCAAAAAGAGGTTGTACGTCACAATGACGTACAACCAAAAATCGAATCTACGGCGCTACGGCTTGCGGAGTGTGTCGCAAATCAATGACAGCATTAAAAGAACGGGGGTTATTATAGTATGGATAAAGGCAAAATAATATATCTTGAGGGAGTGTCAAGTTCAGGGAAAACAACACTGGCAAGAACCTTGCAAACGCGGTTGCCGGAACCTTTTTTCCTGCTCTCCGGCGATATGTTTTGGGAAATGAGTCCAAACAATGGAATAAAGCCGACAATTTATGAAAGTAATGTGATATTTTCCAAAGTTGATTTGATAACACGCAATACATTAAAATTATTTTCAGATTTAGGAATTGATTTTATAATTGATTTTGTGCCTGTAAGGGGAGGCTTTACTAAAATTCTTTATGAAAATCCTGTCTTATATGTCAACGTATTTTGCCCGATAGAAGAATTGCGCCGCAGGGAAAAAGAGCGCGGCGACCGACAAATCGGTCTGGCTGAAAGTCAGCTTGACGAAATGTTTCCACAGGCTGAATATGATATAACCGTAGATACATTCAACAACACACCGGAAGAATGTGCCGATAAAATTATAGAATTATTGGATTATCCCGAGAAGTTTACAGCGTTCAGGAATCTTTGGGCACAATGTTCAAAATAGGCAGTTCCCGTTGCTTTCGGATTTTACTTTTTATTCATATTCTATTCGCCCCCTTACGCAAGGTCGCGTTTTTTAAGGAAAAGATTTGAAACCGCTCCGAAAGCGAACGCTCCGGCTATTCCGGCTGTCAACGAAACAAGCGGCGCTATAATAGTTGAATCAAGCGTAGTCCCGAAACTTGCGACCGGATAAAACATCATTCCGAACAGGAACGTGAAAACGATTGTCACCCAAAGTTTGTTTCTGAAAAACACGGCTATGCTCAAAAACAAAGAACAGAATACGCCCATCAGGAGCATTTTTGAAATCAGACAGAATATTAGACCGCCAGCGCCGCTAACGCCCAATTCAAACGATTTGCCCGTGAGCGCACCCGCAAGCACCGTTCCGAATACATAGGTGAGAATCATTCCTGCGCCGCTGAGAATCCCGATTGCGCTTTTTGATATAACATAGTCTATCTTTTTGGAATGGACGGTGAAGATATTTTTTACATAACCCGAACTGTAATCGTGAGCCACGAAGATTGCCATAAGCAACCCAGCGAAAATATACAGCATATTAATGTTTGCGAAACCCGCCATATCAAACGCGCTGTTGCCGTCTTCTACGGGGGAATAATTTTCCGACGCTTCGATTAGCTGCCATGTGTAATCGAAAGCGGGCATTTCCGCTTGTGGAGTATTTGCGGCATATTGAGAAGATTGAAAATTTGATTGCGGCGTACCCGTTTCGGCTACCGATAAACCGAGAACCATTGCCGGAATAATCGCGGCGATTGCAAGCATGATGTAAAAGAGCGGCGTGTGGAACAGCCTGTAAAAGTCGAGTTTAAGCATTGATTTCACCCGGTTTGAAAAATCCGGTGTTTTAAATTTTTCTTTACTAACTATATTATTATTTATTGCAGTCATTTTAATAACCCCCTTTTTTGTTTGACATGATACGCAGATAATATTCTTCAAGCCCGATTTTCTTGAACGCTATTTCGTTGACATCTATTTCGTTCGCGTACATCAAGCCGCCGACTTTCGCGCTTTCGGTTTCGTCGTAAACACGGATTCCCTCATCTTTTTGCTCAATTTCCCTGTATTTTTGCGATAAAACGGAAATAGCTTTTATGTCATTATTCGTTTTTAAAAAAACAAAATCGCGGCATTCCTCGCTCATTTCGCTTGCTTCCATTTCTTTTATCATAGTACCATTTCTAATGATTCCGTAATGTGTGGCAATTTTAGCAAGCTCACCGAGAATATGCGAACTGATGAGAATTGTTACGCCTTCTTCGTGGCTTAATTCTATTAAAGTTTCCCTGACGATTCTCATACCGTCCGCGTCTAATCCGTTGATCGGTTCGTCTAAAACCATAAGTCGCGGATGACCGAGAAGCGACTGCGCTACGCCGAGCCTCTGTTTCATGCCCAAAGAACATTTGCTGAATTTACGATTGGCTGCTCCCGTCATGCTCACGAGTTTCAAAACACGCTCAACCTCTGCTTTAGGATTTTTTATATCGAGGTTCAACGCCTGCATCATCAAATTCTGATAGACTGTACTGTTCGGAAAACAACCGGGATTTTCTATCAAAACCCCCATTCGCGCGCGTACTCCTGCGTCGGTGTAGTGCTTGCCGTACAAACGGATTTCGCCGCCGCTTGGTACTAAAAGCCCGCATATCAATTTTTCTGTTGTGGATTTTCCCGAACCGTTTTCGCCGATAAATCCGTAAATTGCTCCCTCCGGCACTTTCAAGTTTAAATTCTGCACGGCAGGGATATTGCGAAAAGTTTTTGACAATCCTGATGTTTCTATTGCATACATAATTTTTCCCTCCAAAATAATTATTTTGTTTGTTTGATAAGCATATTCTATATTTCATTTGTTTAAGTTTTGTCAGAGAATTGTTTGAGAATTATTAATCGTAAAAAATATATAAAAAAACAACCCTCCGTAATTTTTGAGCCGGAGAGCCGTTTATATTTTTATGCTGTTATTAGTGGGTTAAAGCGTTGCCTTTTTCGCAAATCTCGTGCATTTCGTCATACTTCTGTTCAATGAGCGGCGTTATTTGAATGGTTCGTTTCTTTGAAAATAACTTAAATAAAGAATACGGAATCGACCAACCGATTATGCCCGGTATGCCGAGTAAAACACAGAGCAGTATCATCGGCGGCTCGGCGGTTACGGCAAAGACAGACCCCGCCATGAAAACCGTGCCAATCAAGCCTACCGCAATAGAGTAAACCGTAGCCGTTTTTATTTTTGATTTTTCAAGGGTTTCTATTTCGTCAATACAGGCTTCAAAATGCTGTTGCAGACGGGTCAATTCCATTTTGTTGAGTATCTTTCTATCACGTTTTAATTTCAATATAACCGTACCTCCAAGTTGTCTTTCCTGTACCCCATCGGACAGCCAGCCGAAGTTTTCGTATGCGTCCAAAAACATTGAAGCCTTGTCGCTTTCAACGGTTAAGGTTTTATAGTCATAACCGACATAATCTTTGCCGCCTTTTGTTACTTCATTATAATTCATTGTTTTTTCCTCCCTATGCTTCGATTTTTTTATCTTTAACGGGTATGTGGACGATAAATTCAGAGCCTTTGCCGAGTGTGCTTTTCGCGGTTATCGTTGCGCCTGATAATTGGAGTACCCGGAGCGACAATGCAAGCCCAAGCCCGTTACCCTCCGTCGCGTGTGATGTATCGCCCTGATAAAATTTATCGTAAACGTGTTTTAGTGTCTTTTCGTCCATGCCGCAGCCCGTATCGGAAACGGTGACGGTAATTTCGTCTGCCGCCGAAGTCTGCGTAAGCGTTACCGTGCCGCCCTTGTCTGTAAATTTCAAAGCATTGGATATTAAATTGTTCCAAACAAGTTCCATAAGGCTCTCATCGGCGACAATCGTCGCGCAATCTTCCAAGTCAGCTTCAAAAATGATTTCTTTTTCTTCCCATATATCCTCAAACTGCAAGGCGCATTCGCTGAGTTGGGCGCATAAATCGTAACGCTCCGGCGCGGGCGGTATCTTCTGCTGTTCAAGCCTGTTCAGTTTTAAAATATTTGTGATAAGCCCGGACAGCTTTTTTGTGGACTGAATTATACCGGCCACATATTCTTTTCGCTGTTCGTCCGTCAATCGGTCATTTTGCAATAATTCCGCATAATTTTGGACAATCGCCAACGGAGTTTTTATTTCATGGGACACGTTTGAAAAAAACTCGGTTTTCAAAGTTTCAATGCTTCCAAGCTCCGCAACCATTTTATTAAAATCGTGAATCATAACGTCAAGGTAATCCGCTTTGTCTGCAGTATGCGTCGGTCTGACATAAACGGAAAAGTCGCCGCCCGCAACGTCTTTTGTCGCTTCTGCCAACAATCGCATAGGACGGTCATAATTTTTCTTAATCTGCCATCGTGTAAATATAGTAAAGCCCGCCGAAATTATTATCCAAAAAGATATTATGATTACCGCACGGTGAGGGGGGACGGTTGTATAATCAATATGAGAACCTAATAAATAATTTTGTATCGTCATCATTGCAGCCATCACAAAAAACGTGATGATAAAAATGGCGACGGGAAAATATTTAGCCCTCATAGGACGGCTGACAGACTTTTTCCTTTTCATTCAAGCACCGCCTTATACCCAAGCCCGCGCACCGTTACAATCCTGAACCCTTTGCAGACGGAAAACTTCTCCCGTAATTTCGTCACATATACATCAACCGCCCGAAGCGTCGTTTCAGTTTCAATCCCCCAAAACTCGTCCATCAGTTGTGAGCGTGAAAAAGTTTTGTTGGGGTAGGACAACAATTTATACATGATATTAAATTCCCGTGTAGTCACAGGGATTTCTTCCCCGTTTACCACCACGCTCATAGCGTCAATGTCTAACGTAAGGTCGCCGACTTTTATTTTTCTGTCCATTTCGATATTAGCGCGGCGCAGCAACGCCCTGACCCGCAGGAGCAGCTCGTCGAGTTCAAGCGGTTTCACCATGTAATCGTCGATACCAAGCCTGAACCCTTTTTGCTTTGATGGCAAATCGTCTTTTGCCGACATAAACAGAATGGGTATGTGCTTGTTCACCTGACGCACGGTTTCGGCAAACTCAAATCCGTCAATTTCCGGCATCATTATATCTGAAATAATCATATCATATATGTTATTATACATCAAATCGTAGGCTTCTGCCGCTCTCAAACAGCCTTTCGCGTTGAACCCGCTGTCATTCAGATAAGTACAGACGAGTTGATTGAGTTTTGCATCGTCCTCCAATACAAGTATGTTTATCATAATTTACAGCCTCCCTTTTTTATTATCTTTTCTATACAATAACTTTTAATTGTTTGTGTTTTGTTTGAACTTTGTTTCTGAATTATTAATTTTGAATATTTTCAAATTTTTATTTGCTCGGACAATCATGAATACAGCCATACGGCTATAACAAAAAGATAAAAATGCGATAATACCGGAGCGCATAAAAGAGATAATTACAACAAAAGTGCCGCCCTTTTGTTGAAAGAGCGGCATTTGATGTGCAGGTTGCCTCAATCTCCCCAGAAATCGTCGAGATATTGCTGCGCTCTCACAGGGTCGGCAAGTGATATGTCAAGCGGGAGGTCGAAAATCACGCTGACGCCGTCAGATTCGGGATTGGGCGTCAGCTCCCCCGTTTCTTCGTTGAAAATAAACGCATTGCCAAACATAAATCCTTCAGATATGCCGATATATACGCCTTTGTCTGCAAACATTGATATATCATCGCATTCGGTCAGGAGATATTTTACGCCGTCTATGATCGTGGCTTGACCGCCGCCGCCCAATATATGCGAATTGAGCTTAAAGGGCGGTATGCCCCTTACATAAGGCGAGATATAAAATCCGTGACCTTGTTCCATCAGTTCTTCTTCCGAGAACGGGCTGCCGTCCGCTTTCTGGACTGCAACGACGGCGTAGGTGCGCTCGCGCTGTAATCCCGCGCTGTCAAAGGTCCGGTAGTCCGTGATGTCGCTGCCTGAAACAATGGACATCAGCGTGAATATGTATCCGCCCGCCGTTTGGGAAGCGTTGATATTTATGGCGTTTTCGCTCTCAAATGCCGCGCTGAGCGTGGAATGGCCCAACTTTTCGGCAATCTCGCTCGGATTCAGCAAATGCCATGCCGCAAATGCGGTAGTTGTTATAATCATAAGTATTATTGCAGCGACGGCGACTGTGCCGAATGAACGCCTGATTGCGGTTTTTTTCATAATAACAGATTTCTCCTTGTCTAAATTATTTATTATTTTTTCCAATACATCTCCGCCCGGATTCTCCGTTTCGGAGATTGCGGTAAATTCATTTATTATCTTTCGCGTTATGTTTTTGTTTTGCACGTTATCACCTCGTTTTGATTATTTAATTCGGTAAAAACTTCGCCCTTTGCCTTATCTGCGATGTCTTTTTTCTTCATCTTTTCTATGCTCTCTTTATACCGCCGCGTCACCGTGCCGAGCGGCAGGTTCATCAGCTCCGCGATTTCACGGTGTTTAAACCCGTCAACCGCATGCAGTATAACGATTTTCCTGTCTTTTTCGGATAAGACGGAAAGAAGCATATTTGCCTCGATTTTATCAAGTATGATATTTTCAGTCTGCGCCGTATCCTGGATATCAGCTTCCATATCGTCAAGGCTTGTCATGCGGGAATTTCTTTTGATCATATTTACCGCCTTGTTTTTTGCAATTGTCAAAATCCACGCCCTCGGGTTCTTGAAAGTACGGTAGCTCCTGGCATTTTCATAAACTGCAATGAAAGTTTCCTGCAAAACGTCTTCCGCGGCGTACCTGTCTTTGCAGAACATAAGCAAAAAAACGTATATTTCCTTGTTCATTGCATTATACAGCTCTGTCAACGCGTCTTTGTCTTTTCCCGCTATTCTTTTGAGCATATCGGATAAATTATTGATTACATCACCCTCTTTACTTTAACATTTGGAATTATTCAAATTTGAATTCGCCGGATTTATTTTGAAAGCTTTCATAAATTAAACAATCGGGAAAGCCTTTTTATTCGGAATTTTATAAAA
>Ga0123356_10001616_pt1 | contig 24710 bp, 15 predicted proteins | sample TergutEmb28metaG_2_FD_92546 | JGI IMG/M metagenome (GOLD analysis project Ga0123356, IMG submission 92546) | Embiratermes neotenicus P3 segment gut microbial communities from Petit-Saut dam, French Guiana - Emb289 P3 | ecosystem: Host-associated > Arthropoda: Insects > Digestive system > Gut ...
CTGATAAAATAAGGGCGGCTACGCCGGCAACATGAGGACAAGCAGCAGAGGTTCCAAAAAAACTATTAGTATAATCTAGATTCAAATAATTATCAGGTGTGTTTGGATTATAGCCCGCACTATTTTGTCTATCTGTTGTTGAAATTTTTAATCCCGGAGCCATTATATCAAGCGCACTACCATAACTACTTCCCCAAGATTCTGAATTACATGAGTCGGATAAAGTATTATTAGGTTGAATAATATCTACTGGGGATTTTCGAATACCACATCTGGTTATTGCTCCAACTGCAATAACATTAGGCAAACATGCCGGATACTCAACGGCAGACAGATTAGAGTTTCCTGAAGCAAATACCATGACACAACCTTTACCTCCTCTACCGTAGGTAACAGCACTATCAATAGCATTCTCAAATTGTTCACTATAGAGATGAGAAACCCAAGAATTACTCATAACATCTGCTCCATTTTTCCATGCCCAATTTATAGCATTAGTAGCTTGATTAATAAATGATAGAACATCGTATTGCAGGCTAATAGACATTAGTTTACTATCCGGTGCTACTCCAGAAATACCTTCTTCGTTTTTTATAGCGCAAATTATTCCAGCACAAGCTGTACCGTGGCTACTGTATACAACTTGTTGATTAGATCCATTCTGAGCATCATAACTGAACGGATAAATGTTGGCTTCTAAATCAGGATGATCTAATTCAACTCCATCATCAATTATTGCAGCAATAATATTGCTACCTGTTGAAAGTTCCCATGCTTTACAAGCTTTAATATCTACTCCTTTCCTTCCTCCGTATTGTCCGGTATTTTTCAATCCCCATTGGTCTTCAAAATAGGGATCGTTTGCACAAGTTGTCTGATTTTTAATAATAAAATCGGGTTCTGCCGATTGAAACAATCCCGTTTCATAGAAATAATTTGCTGTCTCCATTGCATTAAACCTTGAATTTGCTGTAACGCTTACCATAAACCACAAAGGCATAAACAAATTTTGATGCACTACGATTGCATTCGCCTTTTCAGTTTCCTGCATAAGTAATATGGTATCGTTCAACGATTTTAATTTCACATAGAAAAAATTTGACAAACCAATATTATCTTCAAGATAAGGTGCAACAATAATGTCTTCTGCCAAATTTTTGATTTCCAACAATGTTGCTATATATTCATCTTCCGATATGTGTTCTTCTTCAATACTTAATTTTGTCCAAAATCTTTTTTGATAAGATAGTAAGTCCCTTCGCGAGGAAATGTCAAGACGAAAGGGTTGATAAGTCATTTTATCAGGCAAAGCAAACTGAGTAGTATCTGAAACAGAAACAAAAATATGTTTTGTATCTAAATTCAAATATTGTTTTTCTCCCTTATAATAATAGAAATATGGAGTTTGCGCATAAATGCTACTTGCAGCAATAACGAAAATGAATGTTGCTAATTTTAATGCTTTCATAACTTACATAATAAATTTAAAGTTCGTCGTTGTTTTTTATATTTTCAAAAATTTTCCAACGTTACCACCCTCAAATTTTATAAAATAAACCCCTGCCCTTAAATGGCTAACATTTACCGATTGTACTGGCTTCTTGCTTCTCAACAACACTCTCCCCTGTATATCCATAATTTCAAACTTTACTTCCTTGTTAAAATAAAGGTAATTTGTGGTCGGATTTGGAAAAATGTTAATTCTATTTTCAGTATAATGAGTTATTTCGGTCGCCTTGTATGGGATACTCAATCTTATGATAGCTAAATTACCATTAGAAGTTCCTCCTAAAATGAGTTTATCCGTTCCTTGAAGTTTCATATCTTGAAAAACAAAATTTTCGCAATCATATATTCCCGTATGATTAAAATCCGGATCTAATATGCCGCTATGATTTAAATTACGAATTTTATCATACGCTCCGATAATATAGTTATCTCCATTTTGTAATATTTTTTGAGGTCTTTCGGGATAATAATAGCTATAGGGATAAGGCCACGAATAACGATAATAACCCCTCACTCCAAAACTACTATCAGTATCTCCATTTGGGTAAAAACGACACGCAATAGACACTTGAAGAGTTGGCAGTACTTCATGAACAGTAACAAGCAGTGTTAGATTTCCATTGAGATCTTCTTTAATATCAATAATGTATGGGGCTATGGTTGTAGCAGGATACCCGTTAGATTCGAGGGCATATATACGTATTCCATTATTAGCAAAATCAGTAACAAAATTACCATGGGTATCTATTTTACAAAAAGTAGCCCACGTACCGGCAATTAAAATAGATTGGTCATTAAGCATTTTAATAGATCTTGGTCGTAACCAAAGTTCTTCACTTATTGTTAAATATAATCTTCCATTTTCTCCAAAAGTTTCATCTATTACTCCGTAATAGTTACATTTCAGAATACAAGGCTGATCAGAATTAGGGTCAATACTACCAAATAGTACAAAATCATCATTTTCGAGATTAATAGTAAGTGTGCCCATTCCAAGTTCTAATATAATTTTTCCATTGTCTCCAAAAGTTTCATCTAAAGCGCCATCTCCATTGAATTGCATAAAACATCTTTTATTTTCAAAATTTCCGGTAATAAAAATTTTATTTTCCTTAGTAATTTTTAAAGCAAGTACTCCGGCTTTATTATATTCAGGAATGGTTACTATTCCATTAGTTCCGAAACTTTGGTCAAGCATTCCGTTTGCATTTGTTTTTACAATAACTAAGGAACATTTATCTTCATTAGAAATATGTCCAACAGCAATAATATTACCCCGTTTATCGAAATCAAAAAGCTCAAATTGACCTGTACCTGTAGCAGGTATTACCGTCATCCCATTTTCCCCAAAAGTTGGGTCAAGGGTAACAGTTTGGGCGCAAATGTTGGTTGCAAGGAGGGTTGCGAGGAGGAGGGTGAAGGCTTTAAATGTTTTCATGATTTAAGGATTAAATTAATTTGGTTATCTTAATAATACAACTATGTTATTTAATGTTCTAGTACCTGTACCGGCAACGGAGGAAGCCTTGATGTCGGTAAAATAGATTGAAGTTCCTGAGGGGCTGGAGTTTATTTTAGCTTTAATGGCATCTGTAAAATGCCTGCTGGTGCTTTGTAACGGCGCTTCTTCAATACCTCTGATAATAAAAGTTACTTGATAGGAGTTTACAGTCCACCTGAGGTCGTAAACAAAGTCGGTGCCCATATCGGCTAATATAAAAGGATTAGCAAGCAATTCTCCTTTTGCAACTTTTCCACCACTTTTAATATTACCGCCCAAAACGGCCACCGGGTCGGGAACGCGTTTAACACGAAACAGGTTGGACCCCATAGATTGTTGTTTGCCGTTAATATCGGCAAGAATATTGATAGTAATGGTTCTGCCTACCAGATTTTCAGGCACGGTAATATTGTAAGTTCCCGGTCCTGTTTTAGTTGAGTTGCCTCCACCGGTTAGTGAAATGGAAACTCTTTCAGCAGGTACGGATGCATTTACGGAAACCGGATTGTCAATTCCGGCATACAACACATTCATTTTGTCGGCTGCTACAGTAGCCGAAGGCGCCATTACCGTAAAGTTGTTATGAAAAGGAAAGGTTCGCGGCATACCATCCGGACCGGTCATTTTAACAAGCCCTGTAAAACTAAAGTCTCCCACCTGATTCGTTGGAATTTTTAAACGTGCAATTCCGGCATCTCCCTTGATCATATTGCCTTGTGGCGAGGTCATTTCGCCCGTTCCCATACGCCACCAAACCTCTATCGGCTGTTGGTCGTCGTAAGCGGCTACAATAACATCCGCTTCAAATGGCTCTCCCAGAAAAACAAGCTGCGATGCAGGAATCGCTTTCCCTCTAAAATTGGAAACTTTAAAGTCGTCTCTTGAAATGGAGGCAAGAATATATTTTAAAACACTGGATTCGGCATGACGCACTTCGCCAATGGTTTTGTTTAATAAAGTAACGCCGGCAGCAAAAATAACCCCTTCAAAATAATGAACTTCCCATGATTCGGTAGCTCCGCTCGTATTCGTAAATGTTCCATCCACATTTAAGCCGATGGTTTGCGACATGGCTTCGCGGTCATTTTCATTTACCAAAGAAAGCAATTGCGCGCGATACTCTGCCAGGCGGTTTCTTAATTCAATGGCATTCCCTTGGTTCATCATAAAAAAGGTGGACTTACTGATATTATCCTTAAATCTGAGCTGGGCAACCGATTTTGGAGTGCCATCCGGATGTGTCGCAGAGGCATCCTCTACAAATTCAATGTACCGTACTCTAAGGTCTTCAATAAAACCTATCATTTCATTTGAAATTTCTTTGAGTTTCATTGCTTTTTCAAATTCTCTTGCTACTTTTTCTTCGCCCAAAATGGCTTTTTGTCGAAGCAATTCGGCGTAATCCTGATTGTTTTTACTTACCGTAATCAGATTAGATCTGCCTAATGTTTCATCTACAATAGCAAAAGCATTCAGAATATCTTTTGATACATTCAGCGCTAACATTGCAGTAAGCACTAAATACAACATTCCTATTAGTCGCTGCCGAGGGGTTTCCGGACAATTTGATGCACCCATATTTTTTAGTGGTTAGTGGTTAGTGATTAGTTGTTATTTATTCGTCATTGCAGCTAACATATTAGCATATATCGCGTTAATTTGTGCTACATTTTTAGATAGTTTGTCAACTTCTTGTTTATAGTTTTGAGCTTCCTGTACCGATTCATTCATAGAGCTAACCAATGTAGCGGCGCTCTCTTGTAGTTTTTTGTAGTTTTCAATAATTGTTTGATGACCTTGATCCTGAATTTGCCCTAATTTTTTGTAGTTATCAATAATAGATTGATTTCCCTGATCCTGAATATGTTCGAGTTTCGTATAGCTATCAATAATAGATTGATTTCCCTGGTCGTGAATTTGCCCGAGTTTTTTATAGTTTTCAATCATAGATTGATTGCCATGATCCTGAATTTGTCCAAGTTTTTTATAGTTTTCAATGAGGGTTTGATTTCCCTGCTCTTGAATTTGTTCCATTTTTTGCACGCCATGCATTTGTGTTTCTTGTAATTTCTGAACCCCTTGTATTTGGGTGTCTTGCAATTTTTGCGCATGTTGTTTTTGCATCTCAAACATCTCCTGAATGCTTTTCACTTGGAGGTTGGAGGTTGAGGAGAGTGCATCTGCCGATTTTTCATAAACTCCGGTAAGGTTCTGCACAGCATCTTTCGCTTTAGAGAGGTTGGAAACATATCCTTCTGTAGCCACTGCCGCGTCGGTAGTTTGTGAGAGTTTCTTTGCATTATCGCTCAAATTTCTCATTCCGGAGGCTAAGTTTTCTATCAAGTCGGGTCCAATTTTAGCTTCCTCCAGCATTCTGTCTAATTGTTGTGTAACAGTACCTTTATGATGCTTTGGAGCCTGCACTGTTTCTTGTAGTTCCGGATATACCAATGCCCAATCATACTCTTTGTGAAGTGGCTCAAATGCGGAGAAGAAGAAAATAATGGCTTCGGTTCCCATCCCTACCATCAACATCTCGTCGGCGCCATTCAAGTGAAGAATTTTGAAAAGTGCACCGAGAATTACTATAGAAGCGCCAATGCCATACAATTTTGCCATGGCGTTTTTGTACCCTTTGCTGCGAACGATTTTGTAAAGACTCATAAATTTAGTGGTTAGTGGTTAGTGGTTAATGATTAATTTTAAATGATTGGTGGTTAATTTTTAATTTCTAATTCGTAATTTCTAATTCCTAATTCTCTATCTGTATATTTTTGATCCGCTTGATTTATTATCTTTAGGATTAATAATAGCCGGTTGTATGCAACGGAAACCTATGTAGGAGGTGCAAGAATCCTGGAATTGATAATCTCTCATGTAAACAGTTACATATTTGCTGATATCTTTCCATGAACCTCCTCTTACCACTCTCAATTTTCTTTCGGCGGGGTCGTTAGATAAATAATTGTTGTACTTAAATATAGGATTTATGTCGGAAACAAAAGCAGAAGCCGATGGGCTGTAGTTATCCATACACCATTCGGCCACATTGCCGCTCATATCATATAGTCCAAAGTCATTAGGGCTATAAAAAGCTACTACATTAGGATACAGACTTCCATCTAACATATAGTTTCCTCTTTGGGGTTTGAAATTTGCCAGGAAGCATCCGTTTTGGTTTGTTGGGTACGGACCGCCCCAGGGATAAGGAGAGTTTTGTAATCCGCCTCTGGCTGCCCATTCCCATTGTGCTTCGGAAGGCAAGCGAAAATCGTGCTCTACAGGAAAACCTCTGCTCAGTAGCCCTGAATTGCGCTGTTGCGAGCGCCAATGAGTAAAAGCCTGACATTGTGTCCAACTCACACCTACCACCGGATAGTGATTGTATTGCGGGTGAGAGAAATAGTTTCGGGTCATGTGCTCATTATCCGAATAAGTAAATTCATAGATCCAAACTAAGGTATCGGGATAAATATTGATTACATTATGTCTGATAAATCTATCTAAGTTTCCGTCCACATGGCTACGTCTGCTGGCAAACATACCTCCTAAAGGGCTGCCTTCTTTTTCTTTCATTGCAGCAGCTTCGTAATCAAAAGTCCAGTATTCGTAATTAAGTTTTGCCACATTAATTCCCAAAGGGCGGTAATGATAATAACGGGTATTAATTTGCGTAAAGAGTGGGCTTAGCGCTTGCATTACTTCTTCATCTGTGGATCCCCATGGAATATCTTCTCTCCAGTTAATTCGTACAGGCTCTATGAGTTCGCCGGCATTTTCTCCTCTTCTATGTCTGAGAAAATGTCCGCGTTTTCCCTCTATTTCCGCTTCACCCAATAGCGTGTGCGCAATAGAATCTCGCACCCAAAACACAAATTGGCGGTACTTGTTATTGGTAATTTCGGCCTCATCCATCCAAAACGAAGTGATGGAAACGGAACGAGGTTGAGCTGCAAATGTGAGGGTTGGGTCGTTCTCTCCTGATCCTAGAATAACGTTACCCGATGGGATATACACCATGTGATGAGGGCTAAAAGTAACAAATCGTGTTTTATTTGTGACCCCCACCAATTGCCCATCTCCTGAGTTTTTGCAAGCGGCTAAGCACAATACGATGCATGCAAACAAAGCTAATCTTTTCATTATTTTACGTGTTATGATTTTTGGGAAACGGAAAAATCAACGGTTTATTATACATTAGTACTGATTTTTATATAAATGCCGTGACGATCCGTATCCTGTTAATGTTTTATCTCTATAAAAACTGAAGCCGTAGCGGAAGATAATTTCGAAATCTCCCATACTGCTCCCCTTACTGTATCCAAATTTTGCTAATGGAAAACTGTAAGCTGCGCCGATCTCTAATCCTTTTAAATAAGCGTTAGAGTGGTTATAAAAAGGTACTGCTCCAACAACTACACCTAATGCCCAATCTAATTCATACGCAAGCCCAAACCATACGATTCCGTTATACCTTGCCACTGCCATTGCATTAAAACTCCAGGTAGCCATATTGGTTCTAATCAGGAGCGAAGGCTCAATAGACCAAGGCACCGGCGTTTTTAAGTTCCAAATATAACCTCCGGTCATGTAGAGTTGCCGGGGAATATCACCAAGTACATTTGGCTCACCCGAAACGCGCACTCCGCCAAGAAGTTGTGCACAGGATATCCCTGCATACCAGGTAGGCGCTTGATAATGTAGTCCAAAATTCATATCAAAATCCAAGACAGATTCAGACTGTTCGAAATTTGTAACAGTTCCATCACCCGGTTGATTCGGGTTTAATTCACTACTTCCCTGTTTCATACTTAGGAATCCAAATTGAATCCCAATCCCTAACTTTCCGCCATAAACACGAATTTTGGTAGCATATCCAAACTGAAATCCCACATTATCAATCATTTGTGCGTTCTTGTCATTGAGGAATGTAACCCCCACAGCGCCTCTTATTTGTTTGATGTAAGAATTTATGTGCAATAAAACTTGTTCTCCGTTTTGCGGAGGACCTTTAGGCTTCTTGTTGCCGGTTGGATCGAATGGATTGGTCGGATTGTCCGGGTCATCAGGATTTGTCAGGTCAAGTTCTCCACGTGATCCCGCCGCATGTTGGCGCAAAATTCCGGTAAAGTTAAGGTGGTTATCTTTTTCGCCCATAGCCGCCGGATTAAAATAGGGTTGCAGCCATGGCAGTAGCGTAAATCTTGGATTTTCTTGCGCAAAAAGCGTATAAAAAGAAAACAAAAAGAGAATAAAGAAACAGTATTTTAAACGCATAAGCAGTTTTATTTTGGGGTGCACAAAAATAAATTTTTTTCCCAACTTCATTATTTTTTTTTATGAACGATTATCAACAATGAAACATTTTATTATTTTCGCACCCAAATATTAACAAAAATTATCATTATGACATAAAAAAATGTGCAACATAGCACTTTAAAAATATATTAGAAAAAGCGTTAGCTATTATTCGGTCTCTGAAACTTAGGGAATTTCAAAAGCCGCAAGAATAAGTAGTTAATGCTCACGTCTTTTTTGACGACGGAGTTTGGGCGCCACCCTCTACGAAACCTAAACCCTCTCTTCCCATACCATTCAACTACCCACTTCCGCCACAGGCCTGCATTTTGTGGTTATCATCCTGAAAGATGGCGCAGTGCTAACGCAAAAGATGGTGATACAGCGGTGAGACACTCTATCTTATTAACTCTCATTGCCGTCGGCTTTCATTGCCGTCGGCTTCAGCCGACGGATTGAAAGGAAAGGATAAAATTAAATGGCTTTAGCCAAAAATAATAATGATTTTGGCTAAAGCCATTTTTTGTTTATTCCCTATTTGATCCGTCAGTTAAAACTGACGGCAATGAGTTAAAACTGACGGCAATGAGTTAAAACTGACGGCAATGAGTTAAAACTGATGGCAATGAGTTAAAATTGGGGGCGTTAATTATTCAAGTTAATTCCTCTTTAATCTTTTCATTAATCATGCCCACAAAATCATCTATTTTCATCGTACCCATGTCGCCTACTTTGTGTTGGCGCAGAGAAATTGTTTGCTCGGTTGCCTCTTTTTCTCCCACAATGAGCATGTAAGGTATTTTCTTTAACTCCGCATCGCGAATTTTTTTGCCGGCTTTTTCGCTGCGCTCGTCAATTTGCACGCGAATGTTATGCTCTTCCAATTCATCTTTTAATGAAAAGGCATATTCCATATATTTATCGGAAATGGGAAGAATGATCGCTTGTTCCGGAGTGAGCCAAAGCGGGAAGTTGCCGGCAGTATGCTCGAGCAACACTGCCACAAAACGCTCCATGGAACCAAACGGCGCGCGGTGAATCATGATGGGGCGTTGCTTTTGCTGGTTGGCGTCAATGTATTCCAAATTAAAACGTTCCGGCAGGTTGTAATCTACTTGCACGGTGCCTAATTGCCATTTTCTACCGATGGCGTCTTTTACCATAAAATCCAATTTAGGGCCATAAAATGCGGCTTCTCCGATTTCCGTAACGGTTTGCAACCCTTTTTCTCTCGCTGCTTCCACGATGGCGCGCTCTGCTTTTTCCCAGTTCTCTTCAGAGCCAATATATTTTTCTTGATTGTTGGGATCGTGAAGCGAAATTTGCGCCGTGTAGTTTTCAAACTTCAACACTCTGAAAATGTAGAGGATAATATCAATTACCTTGCAAAATTCACCTTTCAATTGATCGGGCGTGCAGAAAATATGCGCATCGTCTTGCGTAAATCCGCGCACACGGGTTAAGCCGTGCAATTCGCCGCTTTGCTCGTAGCGATACACCGTGCCAAATTCGGCAAAACGCAACGGCAAATCTCTGTAAGAGCGTGGTTTTATGGCATATACTTCGCAATGGTGCGGACAGTTCATCGGTTTTAAGAAAAACTCTTCCCCTTCTTGTGGGGTAGTAATGGGGCGGAACGAATCCACACCATATTTTTGATAATGCCCTGAGGTTTTGTACAGTTCCACGTTGCCCACATGCGGACAAACAATTTGTTGATAGCCGTGTTTTTTTTGAACTTTTTTCAGGAACTGCTCTAAACGTTCGCGCAACTCGGCGCCTTTCGGAAGCCAAATAGGAAGTCCTGCACCCACAGCTTGCGAAAACGTAAATAACTCTAATTCTTTTCCCAACTTTCTGTGGTCGCGTTTTTTAGCCTCTTCCAGCATCAATAAATAATCTTCTAATTCTTTTTTCTTCGGAAAAGTAATGCCGTAGATACGTGTTAATTGCTTGCGTTTTTCGTCGCCGCGCCAGTACGCACCGGCAGTGTTCAACAATTTAATGGCTTTAATATTTGCGGTATCGTACAAATGCGGTCCGCGGCACAAATCGGTAAACGTGCCTAATTGATACAGTGTAATTTCGCCGTCTTCTAAATCTTCGATTAATTCAACTTTATATTCGTTGTGTTTATGTACGAATAGTTTTCTTGCATCGTTTTTTGAGATCTCTTTGTGCTCAAATTTTGGATGTGCGTGGGCAATTTCCATCATTTTGGCTTCAATTTTAGGAAAATCATCCGAAGAGATCGGATAATCCATAAAATCAATGTCATAATAAAATCCGTTTTCAATATTGGGACCAATTCCAAACTTCACGCCCGGATATAATTGCTCTACCGCCGCTGCCAGCAAGTGCGCCGAGGAGTGCCAAAACACTGCTTTCCCTTCCGTATCGTTCCAGGTAAGCAATCGAAGGTGCGCATCTGTTTCTAGTGGAAAATTGAGCGCTACAACATCATGGTTTACTTTGGCAGCGAGCACGTTGCGTGCCAAACCTTCACTAATGGACAACGCCACCTCATAAGGTGTTGTTCCTTTTTCAAACTCTTTGATAGAGCCGTCGGGTAAGGTAATCTTTATCATTGGAAGTCAATTTTTTAGTGTTAAAATATGAAGCGGCAAAAATACAGATTTTTTTTTCAGCACAGAGATACAGAGTTCACAAAGGAGCACAGAGAAATTAAGGTCTCTCTACTGATAAGCAAATCTCCTCAAACTGCCCCACCGACAACTGTTCGGGCCGCAATGCAAAAATAGGATCTGCCTTATATGCTTCCGGAAACGAAAAGCTTTTCAATGAATTACGCAACGTCTTCCGGCGCTGGTTAAATGCAGTTTTTACCACATTCTTAAATAATGCCTCATCGCAACGCAACTTTTTATCAGGATTACGAACCATACGAATTACGCCCGATTTTACTTGCGGCGGCGGCGTAAACAAATGTTCATCTACTGTAAACAGATATTCTATGTCGTAATGGGCTTGCAACAAAACACTTAGGATGCCATATTTTTTTTTGCCGGGTTTAGAGGCCACGCGCTCTGCTACCTCTTTTTGAAACATGCCGACCAATTCAATAACCATATCTTTATTTTCCAATACTTTAAATAATATTTGGGAAGATATGTTGTAAGGGAAATTTCCTACAATAATTAGTTTATCCGGGTAATATTCAGATAGATTTAGTTTTAAAAAATCGCCGGAAATGATAGGTAGAGAAGGATATTTATTTTGTAAATATGCAACGGATTCAGTGTCAATTTCAATCACTCTATAATTATTATTTTCTTGTGATAACAAAAATTGCGTTAAGATGCCCATTCCGGGTCCTATTTCTAAAATGGGCGTATCGGTAATGGTGATGCTTTGTACAATTTTTTCTGCAATTGTTTCGTCGTTGAGGAAGTGCTGACCGAGTGATTTTTTGGGGGTAACTTGTTGCATGGTTGGAAGTAAGGTTTATTGAATATGGAATAATGGATATGGAATATTGAATAAGGTACTGAATGAAATTCAGGAATTATGGCGTTGGGTATGCGGTTTTATAGACGAGGTATCGGTTCATTACGCGGTCGGCATATCTTACGGTGTGTGCGCCCGGATAATAACCGGATTTCACTACCGGGTCGGCAACAAATTCGCGTTGGGATTTTAATTTTAAATATTTGGAGACATTTTTCCATTTTTTATGATCTACATTATATTTGATACACAAACGTTGCGCATCGAAAATATGCCCGCGCCCCGCATTGTAAGAGGCAGCAATAAAATAGAGTTTTTCATCCTCATCTTCAATATCATCAAAATATTTTTGGATATAATGAAGATGTTGAATGCCTGCACGAATATTGGTCTCGTCATCGTCAGCCATAGAAATACCATGAAATTCCATGACTGCCGGCATCAATTGCATCAATCCGTAGCTTCCGCCTTTTCCGGTTAATCCGGGAATAAATTTTGTTTCCTGAAAAATAATAGAAGCGACGAAGCGCCAATCGAAATTATACTTTTTGGCATATTTTTTAATGATGGCGTCGTATTGCGAAATGTCTGCGGTTTGGTTTTTGGTAAATGATTTATGAATGAATGAAGATTCTGGAGAAAAATATTTTTGAAGCAACCAACGGTATTTCGGTGTTTTTTTAAAATCCAACAACCAATGGTTTATGTCTTCATTAAGTTGTACATTTTTTTTATTCAGAATCCAACGGCGTTCAAACTGCGGTCCTGCTTTATCCAAAATTTGCACGTTAGAATAAAAAGGAATTAATGTAACTGCCTGATTATAATCGCATATCAGATAGGCAATATCGCCATTATCCACTTTTTCAAAAAGCTCTTCAGTAGAATAGTCGTGCGTTTTTTGGATGATATAGTCGTAATAAGGTGCGTTTTTATCAAAAAAAAGTTTAGCCGAAAAATCACTCGAAACCCATATAGTGTCTGTATGCGTGCTGTTTGCAGAAGCTCCGGATACCAATACGGGATAAGAATACGAATGCGGGATGGAGCGCTCAAAAAACGGATGCACAAAGCCGGCATGAAAATCCATAATCATGATGTCGAAATTGTTTCCAAACAACTCTTTTTTCATCTTATTAGGATCAGTTTCAATAATAACTTCCACATCTCTGCCCAACCCTCTTTTCAATTCTTTCAGCATATCGTATTGAAAACCAATGGGCGCGCCCCGATATACAAAATAATCGGCAGCATGAAATAAAAGCAATGCACGTACTACATCCACATCTGTATTAATATCGGTTTGAGGAATTACGACTTCCGGTTTCTTTGGTTCTTCAAGATTTGATGGTTTTATTGCCGTAAGGAAATATAAACCAACTCCCAAAACTGAGGCTGCAAGAAGCATTATTAAGAAAGAAACGAGCGCTCTTTTCACACTAATAATTTGGGCAAAAATAGGAAAAATGAGATACCCTTATTCGATTATCTTTTTAACTTTTTAAACAATTGAATAAGGGTAATGGGTGTGGAGCCCCCAATGAAGCGCAGCGATTGGGGGTTTCCTCAATGCAATTTCGTCCCAATCAAATGCATAAACTCCTGCCGCGTATTAAAGTTCTTTAAAAACGCCCCACTAAATTCAGAAGTAGTAGTTACAGAATTCTGTTTCTGGATGCCACGCATGGACATGCACAGGTGTTGAGCCTCAATAACTACGGCTACGCCCATGGGGTTCATCACTTCCTGAATGCAATCCTTAATTTGTGCGGTGAGCCGCTCCTGAAGCTGGAGACGGCGCGCAAAAGCATCTACCACACGGGGAATTTTACTCAAGCCGCAAATCTTGCCGTTGGGGATGTAGCCCACGTGCGCTTTTCCGAAGAAAGGCAATAGATGGTGTTCGCAAAGCGAATATATTTCAATATCTTTAACCACCACAATCTGTTTGGAATCTTCTGCAAATAAAGCGTTTTCCAAAATTTGGTAAGGATCCAAGCCGTATCCGTGTATCATGTATTGAAATGCTTTGGCGGCACGAATGGGCGTGTTCTTCAACCCCTCGCGATCAGGATTCTCTTTGGACGCAATGATAATATTTCGAAAACTATCTGATAACAATGCAATAGTTTCTTTATCATATATGTCTCTGCGTTCAAAACCCTCTTCTAAATTTTCTAACATAGTTTATAATTTAAGGTTAAAAATTTAATACATTAAACCCTTATTCTCAAAAGCCCCCTTAGTAGCCTTACAAATAAGGATTATACATTTTTTCTTTGCCCATAGTGGTTGTTTCGGCATGCCCCGGAATGACTAGAGTCTCATCTTCAAGCGTAAGTAGTTTTTCTTTAATGCTTTGTATAAGTTGATGGAAGTTTCCGGTAGGCAAATCAGTTCTGCCGATGCTTCCGGCAAATAGCACATCGCCCACAATGACCAATTTGTTTTTTTCGTCGTACAAACAAATGCTGCCATCAACGTGCCCGGGCGTATAAAGCACTTTCCAAATCTGGTTTCCAAAATGTAGTGCTTCTCCATCGCTAAGGAAAAGATCAGGTTTCGGATAATGGAAAACCGGAAATCCAAAAGAGATTGCATGAGAGGCTGCATTTTTATAAATGGGCAAGCCTGCTTCGTGCATTACAAGCGGCGCATTAAATTCCTTTACGCAAAAGTCGTTGCCCAATACATGATCAATATGAGGATGGGTGTTGATCACAAATTTAACATCAATATTTTCTTTCGTAATAAAATTGAGCAACATTTGTTGTTCTTCTGCCGAACTCATTCCGGGGTCCACGATCACACCGCTTCTCGTTTCATCATAACAAACCAACGTATTTACCTGGATCATGTTAAAATGAAATATTCTAATATTCAGGTCATTAATTTTTATTTTCATTGCATCAAAATATTCTTTTAAATTTATTTTTTTCTTCATAAAATACTATTGCTTAACCACTTTTGAAGTGTAAACACCTTTGTCGGTTTCAATTCTTACCTGATAAAGACCTGCGGGAATTTTAGCCACATTAAGTTGGGTTTCAGTTACATCACTTATTTGAACATTAATGACCTCCTTGCCCAACACGTCAATCAAAACGATTCTCTTAATTCTTAATTCTTCATTATGAATCGTTAAATGTTCGTTGAAAGGATTAGGAAAAAGCGTAAAGTGTCCGTCCTTAACTGCATTTCCGCCAATAGAGAGGTCAATCTCAATACTATTAGAAGGTTCTGATGAGCAGCCTGTTATCGTAACAATAGTAAAATAAGTTCCGGTTTCAGTGGGTGTAAATGTTTGTCCAATAGCTCCCGGAATCAATCCGTCCTGGTTATACCATTGGTTACCTTCCTCAGCGTTTGATTGTAAACTATTTTCAATTTTGGTAATGATCGGCGTGCCAGGTATCGGATTTACCTTTACAAAAACTTCATCAGCGTAAACGGTAGCATCTCCGATTGTTACTTTTACTCTAAAATATTTGCTTGCGGTAAGTGGCTCGCTTTGATAGGCTGCCGTATTTGCACCTGTTATATCTTCCCATCTTTCAGCATCTTCCGATTTTTGCCATTGTACAGTGCCTGCAAAACCTATTAAAAAGAGTTGTGCTACATCATGGTCGCAAAGTTGGGTATTTCCGGTAATTGTTCCGGGAATTGGCGTTGTGGGAGTATAAATAGGCGATTCCCAAAGCCCGCGCCCGTAAGTGGCGGCGCGCAAACGGCACCCTTCTATATCCTGAAGGTCATAGTAAATTTCGATCTCGCCGATTTTTACATTCGGTAATCCATTGTTAAATGCCACCCAATGCCCATCACCATGTTTAAAATAAATACCCACTTCCGAGCCTACGTAAAGATGGTCATTTTCTCCTCCTAATTTGTTGTAAACAATTGAATACATTGGAATTGAGGGCAAACCGGCAGAAATATTTGTCCATGAGCTTCCTCCATTTGTTGATTGATAGACACGGAAAGCATTATATCCCCCTCGCGTAATCCAAATCGTATTGGGGTCATTATTTTTTACACAAATTGAAGTTACCGAGCCGCTTGTAACAGGGATAATAAGAGACGTCCAACTGTCGCCCCCGTTTGATGTGCGCCACAGACGCGTTTCATCTGCCATATAAATTACATCGGGGTCAGATTCGCAAATGGCAATATTACGAAGTTTATTATTTGTGTTTACGTTTGAAATTTGTGCCCAGGTGTTTCCTCTATTCATTGTTTTATAAAGGTCTGCGTATCCGGCATAAAGTATTTGCGGGTCTTCCGGGTGTATAACATAAGGCGTAACCCAGGCGCCATCATCTCTCGGTGAAACTTTTGTTTTACTATTCCAGTGGTTAGTAGTTCTCTCTATCACACCAAAATAAATTGTTCCATATTGAATATTAACATTTGAGTAATCTATAATACATTCCATACCGTCTCCGCCCATTACATCCCGCCAGTCGTCTTGAGTAAATAGCTTTGAGCCATTGTCTTGCAAACCGGTCATGATCTCTTTCGGATCTGTAGCGGAACATCCCAGTTTATATAATTGGCTAATCTGCATGCCGTTGGTTTTGTCTGTCCAGGTAGTTCCATTATTAGGAGAGATGTAAATTCCACCATCATTACCCTCAAATAAAATCCCATCGTTTCTAAATGCCAATGCGTGTTTATCGGCATGTACGGCGGTAATGCCGCCTTGTCCCCACCAATGGGTTACACATTGCCAGTTAGTACCGCCATTTGTAGATCTCCAGGTATTTATTCCGCCCACAAGCACTATATCTGCGTTAGTGGGCGAAGCGGCAATACACAGGTCGTACCAGCCTTGACCGCGTAGAGTATCAGATCCGTCAAACTCCCAGCCCAGCATATTAGGTTTATAACCTACCATTTGTTGGAAACTTTCTCCGCTATTGGTAGATTTGTAAACTCCGTGTAAACCTGAAGAGTGGGCAGAAATCACTGCATAAACAATATTGGGATTGGCGGGAGTTACCGCAAGTTCTGTGCGCTGTTGCCCTACCGAGAGCGTTTGATTCCAAGTGCTGCCTCCGTCTGTCGAAAGCCAAATTCCGGCGCCGCTTGCTCCGTAAAGCGTATTGTAATCTCCCGGCTTAAATCTCATATCGCGAAACTCTCGCGAACTCAATTGAGGCCAGGTCGCGCCGCCATCGGTCGTTTTATACACCCCCACAGTAGTGGCGGCAATTATAGTGTTATTGTCATTGGGGTCTAATAATAAGCGGTTGGTGCGTCTCCCCTGATTTATCGCAAAAGTGAGTCCGGTTTCCTGCCAGGTAGCGCCATTATCGGTAGATTTTAGTACGCCGATGCTGCTATTGTCGCCCGCGCTGCGATCTCCTGTGGCAATGTAGATCGTTTGCGAGGTAACAAAATCTGTAGGAATGATGATGTCGCTTACGGCAAGCACGCCGTTGTTGTCGGTGAGGCACTCCCACGAAGCGCCGTTGTTGTTGGTTACCCAAAGCCCGCCCGATGCGGCGCCTACCCACCAGATATTGTTATCCACAGGGTGAAACGCCATGCAGTTGATACGCCCAATGCCGGCATATCCTCCACCGGACTCGAAAGGGCCTAAGCTACTCCAATTCGATGCTCTTGGGGTATTTGCATATACTTCGGGGTGCGTTTTCCTGTGCTCGCGAACTACCTGTATTCCGGTTTTATCAGGAAAAACTCCGGTTTCCGGATCTACTATGCCTTCCATGTAATATTCCCAGCGTTTAAACTGCTTCCAACCGCCGGCTTTACTTTTTTTGCCATCTATCTCAATCATTCCCCTTTGCACATTAAAAGGTTCCCAATATGTGTTAAAAGCTTGTTGATAATCTTTTAAAGTTAATTCTTCGGAGGCTTTGTTTTGCGGAAGTAAGTCCAGCCAGGGTTGAGCGTTTGCAAAATAAAGCCAGAATCCGGAGGCTAAAAGGCAAAGAATAAGGATGATTTTTTTCATTATGGGTAAAAAATTTATTAGGTTATTGAATATTAATCATTGCGCAAAGAAAGTATTTTTTAATTATTCCGTTCCCCACCTCCGCGTCTTCTGCGCCCCTGCTGCTCTCCGGAAGGCACACTATCTGTTACGGATGTAGGCGCCACATCAATAATCCCCTCTTTATAAAGCGTTAACGAGTCTTTGGCAGATAACAGTTCAACATCTTTTTCAATGAATGCAGGATTAATGGCAGGTGCCGAAAATTGACTGAATCGCGCTACATCAACCCCGTGTTGTATGAAGTTGTTAATTTGCGTGCGGAGGTTTAAACGCGTTGTGTCAATTACAGTTACGTAAGTGGGCAAATTGGTGTCTTTATACTTTGCTTTTCCGATACCGAATTTCATTTTGTTCATATTATTCAAATCTCCCCTCAGGTTAATGCCCACTCTAAACGGGATGGGCGATTTGAGCACCGATACATGGTAATTAAATGTCATATCAAGATTGTGAATACCGCTGATCGCTGTTTTGTAACGGTCTATTTGCATGATAAATGGAAAGATTTCTATTTGATTGTTGTTGATAAGTAATTCAACCGAAATGTGTTCTACCAAATTTTTCTCACGATTTTTGAATTTTAACATACGCGCTATTTCCGAGAATGTGGCTCCATCAAGAAGCACCAGGTCTGTACCGTTTACTCTGCAAGCTGCATTCAGACTTGGCAAAATGATGTTCATGGTGGTATCTAACGATGCGGTAGCAGCCACCTGGCAATTGACCAACCCCTTAAACGATGCCAACATAGGCACTAAAGAGTCAACCGATGGAATAATGCTGATAAAATCCTCCACTTGTATGTTCTTAAAATCCAGATCTATGCCAAAAGTAATATCTTTTTTACTTCGGGTGGCGTAAAGCGCTGTCAGGTCAATTTCGCCGACGCTTGTTTTCGCCGTTACATCTTTTAATTGAATGCACCGGTCGCGCAAGACTAACGCTCCGGTAAGTTTATCTATGGTGATGTCTGCATATTTTCCGTAACCAACATCTACCTTAACGTCCACCGTAATGTTTGAAGGCACCACAATCAATGCGGAGGTCTCTTTTCCCTCATTTTCGTTTTGAATAATCTGTTCAAGCTGTTCTTCGTCTTGTGCCGCTGCAATAGCTTTCTTATATTCTTCCGAAGCGTTGGCATAAGCAGTGCCGTTGTACATTGCGGTAAACAGTTCGTTTACATTGAGCGTATCGGCTTTAATGTCGGCTACTAAGGTTAGTCCTCTTCCTGTTGACAATGCTCTACGAATACCATCTACTTTTCCTGTAATGTTCAATCTCGATTGGCCACATCTGATAGCCAGATTTTGCAGTGTAATATCATTGGTGGTGAAAGCAACATCAAGGTTTTGCAAACGGATTCTTAATGGAAAATAAGGCGAAACCACTCTGCCGGTGCGCGATTTGATATTTCCGTCCACCGTCCATTCTCGCAACAAAGCTCCAAGTTCGGTATTTTTGATGTCAATATCTTCGCCTGCAAAATCGTCAACACGTCTGTTTGATTGTTGTGTTGTGCGCGACGGCTGTGCAACCGCCGCCGAACGTTGTGCTGTGCGCTGCCTTCCCTGAGGCGGTGTATTCTTTGTAGCTACAATAGAGATACTTGCATCGCGGGCAGAAAGGCGGTTGCCTTCGGAGAGCGCGCTTAGCTGCTTGGTTTCAATCTCAAAACGTATAGATGGCAAAGAGCGGTTTTCTCTGGAAGGTAAAATTCTAAAATTGGTTTTTACCTCGCGTAAACGCATCGTGGTAGAGTCAACGTCTGAATATTCTAAGGTATTTGCGGTAACGTTCCCTACCATGGGAATAACCTTTGATGACGTATCACCGGTGATCAGTGCGTCGGAGGTACGCATGTCGAAATTTAGCTTTGAAACGGCGATGGTCTCACGGTTGGGCATTCTCACACGCGCCGTATCTGATTTTAAATCAATACTTAATAATCTTGTAACAGCACCGGTATTTCTATTGGTTCGCGTTTTGGTGGTATTGAGTTCTAAAAATGTTTTTTCTGCCAAAAGGCTTATTGATTCTTTGGGCATTCGCACACGCACTCTGTCGGCGCTGAATTGCACAACCAGGTCGTTTTGCGCTAAATCTTGTGGATTTAAACGACTTAACAGAAAAGAACCTTCTGCGTTAAAGGAGATATTTCCGCGTGCGGTGATGCCCAAATCTTCGGGGGCAAATTTCTGTAATTCCCGCAGGTTAGCCGATCCGTTTATTTTCAGGGTAACCTCAGGGTCGTCAAACAGATTTGTAATATCCATATTTCCATTGAGCGTTACAGCAAAAGCTTCTACATCGAAATTTCTTAATTTTATTCCGGTTTTCTTTGGATTGGCAGGATTAAAATGGAACGAGGCATCTATAGCAATGTTATCAATTTTAGATTCTAAATCTTTGTAAATCAGATGTCCTTTAGGTATCTTAAAATCAATATTTACAACAGGCAATTTGCCGTTTTCTGTAAATTCGTATTTTCCTTTGACGTTTGTATTAAGATTGATTTTTGTGTTGGTTTGAATTTTTTGTATCTCCTCCGAAAATCCTTTCGGAATAAGATCCAATAGCGATTGTATGGGCAATCCTTCAATTTTACATGCTAAATCGGAGGTGATATCGCCTTCAGAGAGGAGGATGTCACCATTTAGTTTAATTTCAGGCAAATGGGCAACCGTTAACCCAAAATCTTTAAATCCGAAAGAGTTAAAATTTTCGAAGTCAAGTTTTAATGTTCCGGTCAAACTTAAAGGAAGAGAGTCGCAATATGCCTGATTCTCTATTGTGGCAGAAGCTGCGCCGGCAATATTCAAATCATATACTTGCCGCGGCTCAACAACGGCAATACGTGCAGAATCAAGAATCAGGCGGGCGCTAATATCGCTTCTTTCAATATTTGCTTTTACATCAACTTTGGAACACACAAACCTGTCAATCTCCAATTTATCAAAATCGGGTGTAATAAATCCTCTCAAAAACAACCTGCCGATGGAAGCCTGCAAAGTTATGGAACCGGGAACTGACTTGAAGTTCAACTTTGCGGGACCGCGAATTGAGAAGCGATCCACATTAAGGTCTAACGGTGTATCGCTGCTTTCCGGCAATGTTATAATATCCCAATTTGCTTGTCCGGATGGCGATATATAAGCATATATTTCAGGTTGCGAAATGCGAATACGCTGTATGTTCACTTTCGATTGCAATAAATCTCTGATATTGAGAGATATCATAAATTCTTTAAAGCGTATCAACGTATCTGCATTTTCAGGGTGCACCGATAAAAATGCGGTGTCGGATTGCAGGGCGTGAGAAATAATTTCGCCTCCCACGAGTTTCACACTTACTTTTGGAAATTCTTCAAATAAAGAAACCTGAACAGAATCGAAAGTTACTTTAGCGTTGAGAAATTCGGTGCTATATTTATTTACGATGGGCGTTAACCGTTTGGGGGTCAATAAAAATAGAAATAAAAGAACTGCTATTCCAATAAGGCCAATAATTATGGATAACGAAATGCCGAGCCATTTTAATGTTTTTTTCATGAGGTTAAATTACAGGTTTTTTAATAGATAACCCATTTTTTCTTCTTCACTCCATGCCAAATCAAGCCAATGAATCACAAATCCGGCACGTTCCATTTTCCTAAACCACGTCATTTGGCGTTTTGAAAATTGGTGTATGGCAGTGTTAAGTTTCTGAAACATTGTATTGTAATCCAATTGCTGAGTTATATATAACATTACATAACGATATTCTAAGCCATATTTGTATAATTGCTCGGTAGAAACTCCTTCATCAATGAGTTTTTGCACTTCTTCAATCATACCGCCATTTAGCCGCTCTTTTAGTCGCTGTGTAATACGCCTGCGCACCTCGTCCCTGTCGCCTTTTATGCCAAAAATAATAGAAGGAATGGGCGTTGATTGATATCCTTGCAACAGCGCCTCAATGTACATGCCGCTTCCGCCGCATAAAATTACAGGCTTGTTGCGCTGCTGAATATCTTGAATCGCTTCTTGGGCTAATTTTTGATACTTGAACACTGTGTTTACCTCGCCGGGCTCCTCCACATCTATAAGATGATACGGGATTTCTGTGTCGGCTATCGTATAGTCTTTTAAGTCCTTACCGGTGCCGACATCCATTCTTTTATAAATTTGACGAGAATCGGCGCTGACAATTTCAGCGCCGATTTGTTTTGCCAACAACGCAGCAATACGTGTTTTGCCGGTGGCTGTTGGACCCAAAATGGTAATGATGGGGTTCATTATCGAACCACCAATTTTTGCATAAACGATTTACCCGTGCTTACATCCGTCAATTTCATCAGATATACGCCGGCAGGATAATTAGATACGGAAATCGTATTAGTACCTTCGCTCAAGTTTTCGGTAGTCATCAGGTTGCCCAGCAAACCATATACTTCCAATCTCATGGGTGTTCCGGTTACGATATTTACAAAACTGTTGGCAGGGTTGGGCGCCAATTGAATTGCTGCTTGGCTAATATTTTTAACGGGTACGGCAGCAAGGTCGTCTAAAGGTACAATACGGTTTTTTGTTTGGATGCCTATGGCGCCTTTAAAGTTACAAATTCCATGAATATTTACAGCAACAGTAGGTATCGGATCTCCAATGTATGTGGCTTCATATTTATCGGTATAAACCACAGAGTCGTAAACCACATTATTTTGTTTTAGGTCGTAATATCTACCCTGACCAAAACTTCCGGTTTGAACATAGAAAACATCCTCTACTTTAATTACTTTCGCTTGAGCCGGATTGTTGTGGTCATCGTCTAATTGAGAAACTAAAATAGTGGTAGCTGGTACTTGTCCAAAATAGCCTGCTCTATCGCAGGGACCGGCGGGAATAATTTGTAACATACCGAAATAGCTGGTTAAAGTACCGGTAATATTCGTAACTTTGTCTGTTACTTCAAGGCCGCTTTGCAGTTTTCCGGCGTCATCATAAATCATGATAGCGGCGGTTCCATCTTGGATATATCTCACATTACGAAAACTTTGTACATGAGTAATTGTAGCCGTTCCGGTATATTTAAAAACCGTAGTTCCGTGATTTTGACCTCCGGTATATTCGGGGGCTAATGCGCGCAATTCAGCCAATGTGCTTACCGATTGTGGGAAGATATAATTTGCAGTGGTAATAGGACTGGCTTCCATTCCTTCTTTCCATGCTTTAGCTTTAAGGGTGGTTTGCGTAGAAATGGCGATAGGAGCTGAATACAGCGTTGAAGATTCGTCAGGATCAGTTCCATTCAAGGTATATCTGATAGTAGCGCCTTCAGTGGCTGAAGCGATGGTTACATTAACCGTACCGGTATAAGATCCGCCCGGAGGGGTAAAAATAGGAGCAGCTACATGGCCGGCTTGGTTAAAATCTGTTATATAAATATCGTCAATATTAACACTTGTACTACCGGATTGAACTTGTTTGCTAATTCTGATACGTGCATTTCCTGGGATATTAATGCTGAAAGAGGCTTGCAGCATTACTTCACCACCGGATACCCAAGATGGCGCAGGATCGGTAACACCTGCACTAATCCAATTCGCCCCTCCGTCAGTAGAGTAGTCGAGATAAATAACTCCGCCACTATGCCCGCTGTACGAAGCATAAGCAAATGAAACAGTGCCTAACCCGTTAGGCTTGTCGAAGAGCATCTCTATTCTATTCAAATTTGCTGCATCTGAGCTGTTTCCTCTGAGGCGAGCGCTCCTAAGACCGTTTTTACGATCATTCAGATCGGGATTTGTAGGTGATGTAACTGCGGATACAGACCAACTGCCTAAGGCATCGGTAACTGTTCGGTTAACGTAACTACCGGCACCTGTTCCTGCCCATTCAGCAGCTTCAAAATCTTGAAAAATGGTTGTTTCTTGAGCAAAAGAAACATTCGTAAATAAAAAGAGCAATAAGGTGCTCACAAAAATGTTTTTTAAAATTGTAAACGTTCTCATAAATAAATTGTTTTAATTTGTAATGCTGTGAAAAAATCTGACGGCAAATATAATAAATTGTTTAGTTTATACAGGTATATAAATGTGATTTTTTTGTTACATTTTCAATACACTTTCAAACTTTTGTCGTTAATCACTACAGTATCACCTATTTGTTTTATAATAGCAATACCGTGATCTATACATTCCTGTTCCAATTCAGGATAAAAAGCCATAGTTGCCAAGCCCAAATATACTTGATGGTTTTTAAATTCAGGAAAATTAATTCTGATGGTTTGGGCTTTTTTTAAAATCTTAGGCACATCATTTTTATGCGCTTTAAATTTAATTTCAATAATTCCAACTGATTTTCCATTAATCAATAAAATATCGTATTCGTCTTTATAATTCTTCTTAATTCCTTTAACATTTTTTTCTATTTCGTCGAATTCTTCACTGAAAAAGTTTTGTTTGCCGTTTTCAAAGGAATTAAAGAAATACTCTTCGGCAAAACAACCGTGATTATTTGACCAAGAGCCCATAGTTTCTTCAATTTTCTTCATTCTTTTTTCAGACTCTTGCCTCGCTTTTTCTCTTTCTTGTGCAGCTTTTTCTCTTTCTTGTGCAGCTTCTTGTGCAGCTTTTTCTCTTTCTTGTGCGGCCTCTTGCGCGTTTTTATCTATTATTTCCACTGTTTTATCTATCATTTCCGCTGTTCTTTGCAGAATTGCCCATATATTTTCGGGTGTAGCATATTGAATGTCAGTCAATTGTTTCATTTCTCAATGTTTTGGTTAATAACGCCGCAAATATACACACTGAAAAGACGTTTGTCAAGAGGGAGAAGCATTTTTTTTGAAAAATATTACAAATCTCGAAATTATACGTACGTCTCAAGCAATTGCGATTTCCCATTCGGCACCAAGTTAACCTCCGGAACAAAA
>Ga0123356_10001617_pt1 | contig 24699 bp, 21 predicted proteins | sample TergutEmb28metaG_2_FD_92546 | JGI IMG/M metagenome (GOLD analysis project Ga0123356, IMG submission 92546) | Embiratermes neotenicus P3 segment gut microbial communities from Petit-Saut dam, French Guiana - Emb289 P3 | ecosystem: Host-associated > Arthropoda: Insects > Digestive system > Gut ...
TCTTCAAAAATGCACCACAAATGGATATCAGGAATGATGTTGAGGGTTTGAAAATGCTCCTTCCGGCTGCCGCTCCGAAATCGATCAGGGCGCGTAATTAGCAGAAACTCGTTTGACGCTTACGTTTCCTTTGTGTTGCAATGGGTTTTATGTCACTATTGTATTAAGTCCAATATGGTTCAGTATTTTTGTGGTTGGCAGTGATAATAACCATTCACGCGCATTATTTACTTTCCCATCGATTAATGCAAACAGGCATGCAGGGCACTTGGTTTTTGTTACAACTTCAGCTAGCGCTTTACGTGATTCAAACTCCATTGCTTTGATTTCTGCAAAGGATGATGTTTGGCTAATCGAGAATGTTTCTATTCCGGTTATAACCTTATTAAATGATTCGTAAAACTCCGGGAAGTATGTTAAAAACTCATCTTGCTCGTTTCTTTGAATAATTTCTACAATATTTCCATAAGTTGTTACTCCTTGTGAAATGTGATTAAGAGCAACATAAAGCGGGGATTTTATTTTCACACGATTAAAATACTTATCAACAACGGCATAACCCTCATCATCGTATCCGAGATGTTTGGCGTTTTCTATACATTCTTCTAGTGTTTTGAAAGTAAACTCACGAGGTTTTGCAACACCAATATCCTTATCACACTCGAGTAAAGTACCGATGTCGCGAGTACCGATGTGGCGAATCATTGTATCTTCATACTTCACTACAATGCGATTGTGCGGGGAAGTAAGCTCAAACATATATATAAAGTTCTTATCTAACTCGTCAAGATTTCGACCTGTCTTACTCCAGGCTTCCGTGAAAAGAGTGTGCAAGTCAGTTTTTTGAGCGTCAATCAAACGAGCAGAACTGACATGTGCGTTGCGAGCATCAATCTCGCCATTGCTGGAAATATGCCATTTATTTTTATGATACCAAAGTTTAATTAAGGAGCCATCCAGTTTTTCTTGAACTCTGGCAGAGCCCCAATCAATATCAGGCACATAACTTTCTCCGATATTCCCAAATTTAAAGAACGGTACGCAAACCGGACTAAAGTTATCCGTTTCGTCGAGGATAACTCCACGGCATTCCCGGACAAGCGAAATGGTCATATCAGAACGGATTTGGTCGTACTTTAAAAGTACATAATCATTATCACGCTTGATTTTTATATAATAAGGATCGCCTGTCAGAATATCTTCCCAGTTCGGGTTACTTTTAATAAAATTAGTTATTTCGAGTTGCATTTTATACCTCTATGCTGCCAGCCAATCTTCCAGCTGCAGCCCATCGACACGTTCGAACTCGCCTGTGTTGTTTGTCACAAGTGTTAGTCCTTCAGATTTGGCATGTGCTGCAATCAGCATATCCATTTGACCGATTGGAGTTCCGGCTTTACGCAAATTTGCGCGTAAACGACCGTATTCCATGGCTGAGCCGCTAGAAAAGTCAAGAACATTAAGTCCAATAAAGAAATTTGTCAAGTTTTTTCCATTTTTATCAATATGAATACTGTTAAATACACCATAATACAGTTCTGCGACTGTTATTGATGATATAGCAATTCCAAAATTCTTGTTTGATAAATAATTTTTAAGAACATCTTTGTTCCCTTTCATAAGGAATATACATGTATTTGTATCAAGTAGATATCTCATAGCAGCTCCCTTCCGGTTCCGGGTAAATCTTCATCCCGTGCAGATTCAATTGACTCAAAATAATCATCGGTGAATCCTCCGAGACTTGAAAGGAAAAGCGCATCTTCTTTAGCTTTAGGGTAAAGTAACACAACATCTCCTACTTTCATTATTCCTACTTCATCTCCGGTAAAACGGTAATTTTTCGGTAAGCGTACAGCCTGGCTCTGCCCGTTTGCGAAAAGTTTCGCTGTTTTCATCCTTCCACTCACCCTTTGCACAATATATACTATAGTATATATTATTTGTTTTTCAATGTCAAGCTATGTACTCTAAAATTATATCACAAGTTTTTCTTTCACTTGCACTTTTGTAAATTTATTAAGAATGGTACATCTAATACTTGCACAGTCACGTTTATTTTTTGTGTATTAGTGAAGTGCCCATCTTCTCCGCCAATCCAGTAGTACCAATGGTTCTGCTGGATTTTTATTCGACACTTGCTTCAAGCCGCTTACTGAACCATTGATATATGAATGAAATCGTCAGCAGCACAACACCGGCTGAGAAGTACGAAACTACCCGCCATGTCGTTTCAAGCCCTTGTAAATCCAAGACAAACAACTTAATAACTGCGGCAAATGCCATAATCAACCCGCCAATTCTTGTTATTCCGTTACGCCTTGCAAAACCAAATAATACCCAGCCAAGAGATGTCAATCCGAGAATCAAAGTCAAAAGCAAGCTTGTCACACCCAAAGTCAGTTGCACGACCAGGTTTTGAATAAGTAGCAGCATCGCGGCACCGGATATCAGCAATGGATACCATCTGACTATTTGCTTGCCAATCGCACTCATTATGAAGTTCAGATAATCATATACCCAGCGTACGGCAGCAATATTAACGAAAATTTGCAAAGTATACAAAACTATGCCGGACAGGAAATCGCCGGATGACAGCCCTAAAGCTACTGCATTGAATAAAATGACACCCCCGGTGACGATTTTTCCTATAGAAACAGCTGATACATCAAAGCCTATATTGCTAACCTTTGGTAAGCGGGGCAGGACAAAAGCGATAACATAGCCAAAAATGATGGAAATTAGCAGGGTATATTCGAAAACATTTTGACCGAACATCTGAGTTAACGCAGGAAAGAGAGGATTGTACAAGAGGTATACTGCATATCCAAATATATTAATCGCAGCCACGCATCTGAATATTTCCAGACCGGCAGAGTCAGATTTGCATCTAAGAGTCGCCGTTGCAACAACAACTGCAACAAGAGTGATTAACAGATATTGCCATACAAACAGCGGGTCATTATGGTTTACGACATTAAATAACAGAAAAGAGAACAAGCAAAATACCCCTATAATTAAGCCTGCAAAACTAAAATGCCGACGATTTGTAAAAATGCCGTACAGAGACAGTCCGGCTGCCTGAATCAGCCACCCTGCCGAGAACCAAACGTTATCCAATGCAAAAAATACAACCAGACCGGAGAACGTAACACTTGTTATAAAGAAAAGCGCACGAAGTGAGCCTGTCTCCGTCTTCGGGACACCGCTTTGCTTCCGCCGCTCGGATACAAGAGCCATTGTAATGCATGAAATCGCGAAGAATGCGGCAATTATTGCTGAAATCGTGTCAGTATAATCTCGCAAATGTATCAACTGCGTTTGAATATATACTGTCCCCCATAACAAGCAAACCAAAAAGCTGATGAAAATATTGCAAGAGAGTAATACTACGTCAGCCGCAATTATTTGCGTTTTAGTAAACCAGGCTCCAAATACCGGAATTACGAGATAGGTAACATAACTTATCGCAATAAGTATTCCAATAACAGCAACAACGCCTGTGCCTGTGGTATTACCAAGGCTGACACCCATCAATACTATCTGCGATATAAGCCCTGCGCCCAATCCGAGAAATCGCGTAATACGCCAGTTTTTCTTTGTGGCTACGAGCAGTGCAAGCAGGCTCAGGTTTATAAAATATATCGCACCAAAGAAAACTATTGCTTCTTCCATGACAAGCAATGGCAAATACCCGCCAATCAACGCAAACACGGCAACCAACTGTGCGTTATGCCTCAATGACGCAATGAAAGAAAGAAGCGACACGACCGCACAGATGCCAAGGGCTGTCCACATCGGCAGCACCTCGAGCGTCATATACCCGAGCGCAGCTCCCAAGAACATAACGCCGGAACCACCTGCAGATAAAGCAAGTGCAAAACCACCCCGCCACTTCTTTTGGTGAAAGACTTCCCCTGTCACAAGAAGTGCTGCTCCAAGAATGAAAATAGCAGCGCATTGCAGCTCTGCACCCATGTTTATATATAGGTATCGCCCGAATGTGAACACACCAAGCAGAAGAAGAAGAACACCAACAGCACTGATTATTTTCAGTCCCAGAAATGTTTCCCACGCAAAAAAATTGCGTACAGCACCCAAAGCGGCATCTTCAATAGTCGAGCTCTTGATTTCATTCATTTTATCCGCATGATTATTTACAGTACTTCGCCAGACGGCATCTCTGCGCTCCTGAGACAGCGCCGCCTGCTCGTTGATCCTCAACTGCAGCCCATTTACCTCCGCCAGCAGCGGCTCACGCTCATTAACATCAAGCGTGTATAATCTGTCAGTCATTTCAGCAACCGTTTCCTTTAGTTCGGCAAACAACGCATCTATCTTTATATGCTCATTTTCCAAACCGGCGATTAGATATGCACTGTGTTGACGCTCGCTGAAGCCAAGCATTGCCATACGTTTAGAGGAAAGCTCATGCTTGAAATTCGACAAAAGATTATCATGCGCAGTTCGGAGTTCGGCAACTTCATCCCGGCTCTTCTGTAGCTGCGTGTTCAACCGCTCTACCGCCTCATGCAGGGATTCATTTTCCTTTGATAAATCCTGCTCTTCGAAATTTTTAAATGCCGCTTCGACCGCTGAATAGCTGCCTTGCAAATCTTCCAGCGCATTTTTTATATCATTAATGCCGCCTTTATCCATCTGTATCCTCAACTATTTGCTTAGTCCAACCCTTTCAGTATTTCTTTTGCAACCTACTTCTTTTTCTTCAGGAATCCTGACTTTTTTGCTATTCTTAAATCATTCAGCTTCTGTATACGTTCACGTATCTCATCAGCAGGCGGATACTCACAATTCTCATCTATATCTGCGTCAGCCAAAACAAGCGCGAGGTACAATGGCATTTCGTCTTTTTTTATAAGCTGGTTGTAACTCTTCGTCACATTTATCATATGATTGACAGCATTCTCTCTTGTTTCGGACTCTTCCAATGTGTTTTCATAGAGCTCCTTGCATGTTAGAAATGACGCTAAACTTAATGATATCAACGCTTTTGGCACCAGTTCCGTCATCAGGCTTGTAAGCTTCTCCCTTTGGGTATCACCATATGGAAAAGCCCATGCGGCATATTCCTTTTCTTCCTTATCCCTTTGTTTTTTACTTTTCATTTGGAATAGCTTAAACTCACCAAGAGCCATAACTGTCAACTCCTATAAACTTATATATTTACCTGCGCTTGTTATAAGTAAATCCTTGGAAGTCTCTCTCCAAGTCCGGATAATATGTCATTTGTTATAGTCCCCGAAGCTGCGGCTACTTCCTCACAGCGAATCTCCTCGTTTTTATCCTTACCGATAATTGTTGCAACATCTCCCGCTGCCACATTCTCTACATCCGTTACATCAAGCATAAGCATATCCATGCATATTCGTCCTATTATCGGAACCCTTATCCCGTTTACAATACATTGCCCGCCGTTACCTGTCATCTGTCTTGGAATACCGTCTGCATAACCGGCATTCACTGTAGCCAGCTTTATCGGCTTTACTGATGTATAAAGCCTGCCGTAGCTCACGCTCTCCCCTGCTCCAATCCACCGGACCTGAGCAATTATAGCTCTGAGCGAAAGAACAGGCTTTAAACCGGTTTTTATTTTTGTTTCATCGTCCTGACTCTTCACACCATAAAGCATGATACCGGGACGAACAAAGTCACAAGCCATTTCGGGATAATTGTAGATGCCATAACTTGATTGTGCATGTATTTTTCCGACTTTGTATCTTTTATCCTTCAAATTACATAGAACCTTATTAAAGCTCTCCATCTGTGTGTTTGTAAAATCAATATCTCTTTGCTCCATGCTGTCCGGCGAAGCCAGATGTGTTGCGATACCGTCAACTATCAGGTTTTCAAAATTATAGATGCTTTCAATTTCAGAAAATCCCGAAGGCTCCATACCGAGCCTGTGCATTCCTGTATCGATTGCAACGTGGACACGCAGCAAGTATCCGGTCTTGTTCAGAGCTTTTGCATATGCGCTGTCAACCACAAGCTGCGACAGCTTGCTGTCATATAAAAACCGGGCATCCGCCGGATGTGTGAATCCCATAACCAAAATATCACCATCCGTAACGAATCCCCTTAATTGCACACCCTCGGCTACTGTTGCGACAGCGAAGGTTTTTATCCCCTCACCGACCAAACATGCAGCAATTCTTTCGACACCGTGTCCATATGCATTTGCTTTTACGACTGCCATTACTTCGCAGCCTCGAGGTAAAGTAGAGCGGACATCCGCCAGATTATGCTTTAATGCCTCCAAATCGATTTCGACCCACGCCCGCCCGCGTTCAAGCGGTTTATCACCCATACCATTCTCCCCGCTCAACCTGCATACCCAGCCCCAGTAATATATCGACCAGCTCCGGATAATCTATGCCTGCGGCTTTCATCATTCGCGGCAGTTGGCTGTGTGCCGTGAATCCGGGAATCGTATTTGCTTCACTGAAAACAATATCCCCGTCGTTGGTAAGGAACATATCGATTCTGGCATAACCTCTGCAACCCAGCGTTTTAAACACAAGCATACCGGTTTCCTGTAATCTCTGTTCACTCTCCGCATCAATACGTGCCGGTGTATGTATCTTTGAGGATGCGAGCGTATATTTTTCCTTGTAATTAAAGAACCCGTCCGCAACTTCAATTTCATTGACTCTCCCGGTTCTCAACTCATGATTGCCTATTACAGAACACCCGACCTCTTTGCCGTCAATATTCTCTTCTATTATTACGGCATCATCGTATATAAAAGCTTCTTTTACAGCAGCCGGAATATCAGAATAGTTGTTCAGCTTTGAAACACCAATTGATGAACCGGCTTTAACAGGCTTGACGAATACAGGCAGCTTCAACTTTTCAACGGAAGCAAGCAACTGTTCATCCGTTGGCACATGCTCGAAGCAGACGGATTTTGGCACCGTGACTCCTGCCAGCGTCAGAAGCTTATGCGACCTGTCTTTATCCATACACAACGCTGAGGCGGCTGAGCCGCTGCCGACAACAGGTATACCCGCAAGCTCACATAATCCCTGAATCGTTCCATCCTCTCCGTATCTGCCGTGCAAAACCGGAAAAGCAATATCAACCGGAATCGAAACCATACTTTCATTCTCAAAAACCAACACCCCTCCCCCGCGTTCGGGAGAAATAAAAGCCTTGCTCAGGTATTGCTTATCTTTATGCCAGTTATCAGCGGGAAGCCCTTCTGCATTGCCGGTATACCTGAACCATTGTCCTTTGTTTGTTATCCCAATCATCATGACATCATACTTCTCTTTATCGATGGCATTGATTACAGAATATGCTGAATTCAACGAAACCTCGTATTCCGGTGAAAAACCGCCAAAAATAACCGCAACTCTCTTCTTTCTCATATCTACCTACTTTCAACATGCCGGTAAACTCGCCCTGTTATTTTAACATATAAACCGTATGTTGCAAACTCAATTATTCACTCGACGGAGTAGCTGCTAGGATTATCGAGTTATTATAACGGAGTCGCAAGCAAACTCTTCATTTCAACGCTTTTGCTTCACATGCCGCCTTGCAGCTCCCGCAACGTACACACTCCGGCGAATTCGGTTGCTTTGCCGGCTCCAGCTTGACTAAACATGCCTGCGCGCATTTGCCGCAGGATGTGCATTTCTCTTTATCGCAGCGCATCTTTAAAAAAGCGATTCTGTTAAATAACGCATATATAGCACCGAGCGGGCAAAGCACTCTGCAGAAAGGACGGTAAACTACAACTGCTGTAATTAATATACCGGCTGCAATTGCAAGCTTTATTGCAAGCAGCATGCCTGCAGAGCTTCGCAGAAACTCGTTAACCGCCAGAAGCGGGATTGCACCGAATACTGTTCCGGACGGGCATATGTATTTACAAAACCACGGTTCACCTAAACCTGATAGTTCGTGTACCACCAGCATCGGAAGCAGCACTACAAGAAATATAAGAATAAGGTACTTTAAATACCTTAAACGCCGAAACTGCACAATACGCTTCGGTGTTTTTATCCTGTAAACCAAGTCCTGCAAAAGACCCATCGGACAAACATATCCGCATATCAACCTTCCGAATACCACTCCCACAGAAAGAAGAAATCCTGTAACAAAAAGGCTTATACTGTGTTTTACTCCGGCGAAAAATAGTTGCATAGCTCCAATCGGACACGACATAACGGCTGCGGGACATGAGTAGCAATTGAGCCCCGGAGTGCAAACCATTTTTAATCTGCCTATATAAATAGTCCCGTCGGTAAAATTTTTCAACAACGGGTTTTGCAACAAAAAAAAGAATATCTGAATCAGCAAGCGCCTGGTTGAACTCTTTATAACGCAACCTCCCCGGATATAAACTTATCCTATGCCAATGCATTCTAAGCATACTACAATAGCTTTACGAAAAATTTCCTGCAATTCTCCCCGCCATATTCCGAAAGCCATTAATATAATGCCTGCCGATAATAAAAATGACGGCAAAATAATCCGTTTGATCTTGCACACTTAGCTCAACCCCTCAAGTATTTCATCAAGAATGGCGGCATATCCGGCTCCGTACGCGCCGATGAGCGGCTCAAACATCTCCCCTGTTGATGTAAAGATGACTGTCGTTGGCACATACCCTGTTTGAACAAGCTCAAGCAAGCTGTTCAACTCCGGAAGCCATGCGTCTATCGTTATAAAGGTATCCGGTTTGTTCGCCGATTCATTAATACTTATTGCACCTTCAAGGTTCGTGCTGTAGTCATTAAGTAATCCTAAAAAACCCACCCTGTCACTGTACTCTCTTGCTACCACAGCTAAATCCGGCATTTCCATAATACAGGGAGGACACCATGTTCCCCATAAATGGACAAAAAATAATTGCTTTTCGCCAAGAGACTCCTCGGTAACGGTATTACCATATAGATCTTTGGCAGTGAAACTAAATGGGAAGACACCCCATGAATCATCATTTGTATTCTGCGGCGCAAGCGTGACCGGCACTTCCGGTGATGGTGCAGGAGCAACAGGCATCTCAACGGGCATTTTCCCGGGATCGCTATTAACAGGCCTGTTCCCTACAGTTGCAAAGGGATCTTTTCCTCTTAAAGGATCAAACAATGAAGATTGATTGTTGCAGCCGGCTAAACTTATTATTAGTAATAGACTTAAAATTACAATTATAGTTTTTTTCATTTATCCTCCCTCAAATGCGGGCAGAAATCCATATTTTCCGCACCAATATCTCAATTAAGGTATCGCCCGAGTATTGTGTACAGCACTTGCGGTTCGATTGGCTTTTCCAGATGATAATCTATACCGGAAGTACTGGAACTTTCCATATGCATCCCGTCCGTGTAAGCTGAGAGTGCGATTATTGGAATATCCATTGCATTTTGCAATCCGGATGCTCTTATTTTCTGTGCGGCTTCATACCCGTCCATATCCGGCATGGCCGTATCCATTAAAATTAAATCGATACTGTCTGATTCAATGACATAAATCTCCAAAGCTTCCTTTCCATCCTTCGCTTCAATAACTTCCGCGCCTTTTTGTTTAACCAGACCACCAACCACTTTACGGTTTGTCGCAACATCATCCACAACTAAAATGCGCTTCCCTGCCAGCATATTATCCATCCTGCCGTCATCCGGCTGTTCATTATCCACTGCAATAATTGCACCAGTCTCAACACTATAAGCGGGGCTGATGTCTCGCGATTCGTTAATATGCTCATTTCTCCCCTTCAAAACGTTACATGTAAATGAGAATTTCGCGCCCTTCCCCAGTTCGGATTCCAGACTTATTTTGCCACCCATCATATCAACAATAAGTTTTGACAAGGCAAGCCCGATTCCCACACCGCCGTACTTTCTTGTGACACTGTTGTCCATTTGTTCAAAGGTATTAAAGATAATGTTCTGCTGCTCCTTTGATATCCCGATACCATTGTCTGCAACTTCAAACCGAAGTGTAATGCTCTCGTTTTCATCGCTATGTACGCATGCATTAAAGTGTATTTCGCCATTTTCGGGCGTGAACTTAGATGCATTTGACAAAAGATGAACTATTACTTGTGTTATGCGCTTCTCGTCGCCGAATATAACCTCCGGAACTGATTGTGATATATCTATAACAAGAGTCTGGCTCTTTTTCATTATTATAGGGTTAATCACACTAGATATATATTCAAGCATTGAACTGAAGACAAATGATGTTTTTTCCAGCACCATTGTACCCTCTTCCGAAACGTCAAGAATATTCTTAATCAGCATAACCATGTGCTTTGAGGCAGTTCCTATTTCGTCAAGGCAGCTTTTAACGCCATCTACGCTTTTAGATAGTTTAGCCACTTGCGTCATACCAATTATAGCATTCATCGGGGTCAGCATTTCATGACTCATTCGCGAGAGAAACTCGCTTTTTGCGCGGCTCAAACGTTCCGTTTGCTCCTTTGCGATGTTAAGGTCTTCTTTCAGTTTCAGCACAACATTTAAATCATACTCGATTGCATCTCTTTCAAAGACACCGGAAATGATATCCGAAAGAAGAACTATAAAGTTTAACTCGCTATCACTCCACTGCCGCCCGTCATCTTCACGGGAAAAGTCTAAAACAGCACAAATCTTGCCTTTGATAAAGATCGGCGAAGTTATGTAGTTGTTGTACTCCCCGCGATATAATTGCATAGCTTCACGGCAAGCCGGATCGTTTGAACTAATGTAATAATGCTCGCTGTCAGCCAGCAACTTTTTTATTAGTAAATTAAACCCATCATTTCCTTCAGTATCGACACCTAAGCTTGATTCAAGATGCAACTCCGGACTAAGCCACTCACTCCGGCACTCATTAATACGTCCGTCTTCTATCATGTATAATAAAACTCTTGCTAACCCCAAAAACTCGCCAACCAGGCGCAACGTGTCTGTCAGCAACGATTCGGCACGGTCATCCGACAGGAAGCTGTGCGAAATCTTCATCAGCAACTCTTGCTGCCGCAAGCGTTCATCAAGTGAGCGCGCGTGGTTAATAATCCTCATTTGATTTTGAACTCTCAGCTTAACAGTCGCAGGATTAAACGGCTTTGTTATATAGTCCGCCGCTCCGGATATCAACCCCCTCTCTTCGTCATCATGCCCTTTAAGCGATGTAACGAAGATAATAGGAATTTCCTTTGTACTCTCGGTGTTTCTCAATATTTCAATTGCTGCATATCCGTCCATTTCAGGCATCAGAATATCCAGCAATATAACATCGGGTGCGTATTTCTTTGCTTCCTTTATAGCGATCTGCCCGTTTTCCGCTTCATAAACTGTATAACCGGAGCTTAGTATATCTACAAGAATCTTGATATTTGTCTCTTGATCATCCACAACAAGGACACTCGGCGCGACCTCACTGCCGGTGTGCTTTCTTACACAATTTCGCAACTCTGTATTTTCAGGGTTTGACAACACATCTGTAAAACCCGTCTCATCGGTAACGGATGTAATCTTATCGTCAGTCCGGTTGTAAATCAACACAACCGGTATATTTTTCCATTTCGGATTATCCCTCAGACCGGTAAGAACATCCAATCCGGCTTGCTCCGGGGCTGTGGCTTCCAGAAGAATCACATCAGGCAGTATTTTATTAAGAAGAAAAAACATCCGCTCGACCGCAGGCATGGTCAGAACCCTGAACTCAGCTTCAAGCGCTGCAGCAAATTCTGCCAATTTGGCATCATTATCAGCTACTATAAAAACTGTTTTCTCCATTAATCTGCTCCTTGATTATTATACTGCGGTGGAATATGAATATCGTCACTCATCATCCTATACTACAGTATCGGCAATCAACTTGTCTATATAATTTATCGCTATTGTTTCTGCTTCATCAAACTTACTGTGAAGCACCAGCCCTTTTATTTCTTCCAGTGCGAATTTTGTTTCATCAGTGCAAAAGCTCAGCTCCGTAATTATATCCATCACAGCTTTCCTGTCGTACTCGGAGCATAGATTAACAATATCTGAAAATTTCTCCCGAAGTTCATCGACACCGGCGTGAGTTTTATCCTTGTAACTATTACTCACAGAATCAAGCTCTTCGATTTTCATACGTAGCTTTTTTGTGAAATCCGGAACCGCAGTCATTACCAGCTTTGTATCCCGCTCCTTCCCGTACTTTTCCAGATTCCCGGCAAACTCTGACAGTTTTGCTTCTCCTATACCGGCAAGAGAGCTCTTTATTCCGTGTGTGGTTATAATAAATATGTTCAGATTCTCATCGATCTCAGCCCACTTATCATTCTTGCACATCTCTTCGATCAATGTCAACGATTTGACGGCATCCCTGATAAAAGCACCCCGAAGCGTTGATTCCATAGCACTTTTTTCATCATCCCCCGGGGGTGCTTTCTCTCCGGCATATTTTTTATGAGCCGCTTCGATGACACTTGCCGGCTGTTTATCACGTACAAGCTTCTTCAAGACTGAGTCAAGCTGACGAATATCAATCGGTTTTGAAATATATTCATCAAAGCCGTTTTGCATAAAAACCTCCGCCTGACCCGCCAAAGCATTTGCGGTCAGGGCTACAACAGGAGCATTATATCCCATAGCACGCAAGTATTTTGTTGTCTCCATGCCGTCCATATCAGGCATCATATGATCCATAAAAATGACGTCGAACTCTTTGCCTTTTTTTATAACCTTTATTGCTTCCTTACCGCTTTGCACTGTATTGATTTTCAACCCGTAAGGCTTCAGCAACCCTATCACAACAAACAGATTTGTTTCCATATCGTCAACAATCATAACGCTTCCATACGGCATCGGTTCATGTACAATCTGACCTCTTCTCGCACTTGTAGAGTAATTCATGCGGTTTTCTGACAGATAATCATCCAATGTATTACCGATGGTACTGTCATCCACAGTTCTTTGCGGCAGGCGAATAACAAAGAGCGAGCCGGCTCCACATTCACTCTCCACGTGGATTCCGCCATCCATGAGGTCTACTAATCTATTTGTAATAGCAAGACCCAATCCTGTACCTTCTATAACACTGCTGGTTCTCCTGTTAAAACGGGTATACTCATTAAACAGGGTTTTCATCTGTTCATCAGTTATACCGCAACCGGTGTCCTTCACAATGAATACAAGTGTTATGCAATCCCCGTCCGGACACGGTTCTGAAGTTACCGACAGCTCAACCTTTCCTTCTTCTGTATATTTTATAGCATTTGATAAAAGATTGTTTAATATCTGTTTTATTCGCAGCTCATCACCAATCAGCTTAGCGGGAATATTCTCGTCAACATGCAGTTCAAAGTCAATGGAATTGTCATGCATAAGTGCTATGTTCATTTGAATGGAGTCTTTAATCAGGTGTACAACACTATACTCCGTCGCCATTATATCGAACTGTCCCGCTTCGATTTTTGAGAAATCCAATATGTCATTTATTATTCCCAATAGTGTACTGCATGAATTGAAAATCCTGTTAAGACCTTCCTCAATGTCACCCGGGAGCGAATCCTGTTGAAGCAATATCTCTGTTACGCCGAGAATGGAGTTCATCGGCGTTCGTATTTCGTGGCTCATATTCGCAAGGAAAGACGATTTCGCTTTGTTTGCTATATCTGCTTCCTCCTTCAGATATGCAAGCTCTTGAGTACGTTTATCAACTAAGGCCTGACGATTCACTGCGCTGGCCATCATAAGGCTTACAGACCTAAGAATATTTACTTCATCTTCCGTATAATCCTGATCATACACGCAGTCATCAACGCTAACCAAACCCCAGAACTCCTCATCTAAAAACAACGGTATGAGAATTACAGATTTCACATCGAACCTGCTAAAGTACTCCCTCTCATCTTGTGTCAGCTTTGAAACTGAACCGCCAATATACTCATTGCGCTGAAACCTCTCTATCCAATCAGGCATATTTTTGTAAGGAGTCATTGCGCTTCGCGGAACTACGACCATATCTTTACCAACATCGCTCAGCCATTCATACGCGTGCATAAAGCACATATCACCGTTTATCACTTCATTTCGCCAGATATGGATACGGTCGGCTTTAATCGACCGGCCGATAAGCTCCATGCTCGCCAGCAGAGGAATATCTATATTCTCGTTTTCTTTTGTTGTCAGCAGCAGGGTTGCCGCCTGATTTACGGATTGCAGTAATCTGTCGCGCCGCTCTATGTCGTCCATTAATTTTTTGTAATCGCGCAAATCCCTTGTATATCCGATGACCACATCCTCATCCATATACTTGGACCGTGCAAGAACAATTTCTGCAGGTACAGGCGTATCGTCATCCGGCATTTTATGCATCCAGTCAAATGCAACATAGCCTTCTTCAAAAGCTTTATTTACCAGTGCTACTGCTTTTTTATCCGAACGCTGCCCATCCGGTTGAAACTCCGGCGAGCATTTTTCTATGAACTTTTCTATATATTCCTGCTTGTCATGAAAGCCATAAAATTTTACCGCTGCTGCATTACAATCTATTGTATTAAGGTTTTTATCCCATATCTGAGCGCATAAAGGCGAGGAATCCAGCATAATCATTAGTCGTTCTTCACTGTTCTTTAAATCGGTTATATCAACAGACTGTTGTATGTGTACCTTTCCGCCATCAATCCAGTCAATATACCTGTCTGTATTCCTGTATGTACGTTTAGTAAGAGTGCTTCGCTCTACCCATTCAACAATGCTTTCCGGGTCCTTATCCAGATTAAAGCATGGGCAAAATCCACATTTTTCATCCATGCCTTCCTGCAGGACTTTGTAACATATCTGACCAACAACACTATCATCCAAGTTATAATGTCGCTTCATACTTTCATTTATAAACAGTATTTCACCGGTTTCGGGCACAGTTACATAGAGCATTGCATCAATTCCATCCAGAATATTCTGCATCGCTTTAAGTGAATGGACTTGCCCGGATTTATCCATCACAATTCTCCTCTCCCGCATTATCAATATCAGATAGCATATATACCGGTCTAAAGTGCCTGAATTATATCCGACTCCGCATTATTTATAACAACGCTTGGAATATTGATATTGGTATAATAACAATATTTGTTTTAAAAGTATATAAATTTCACCTCATTTTACTGCGTTTTCGTGCGCTTTTTTAAAGGATTAATTTTTTTTGAGTATAATACATTACTTGTGTCGAAATCTCCGCATGATTCAACATTAAACACACTAATAGGAGTCTTTCGACTCCTATTAGTGTAAAGATTAGAGGATTAATAAATGAAAAAAGTTTAGCGACCCTGCATTGTTAATATAACAGGGATATGTTAAGCATCCTAACATTATTTATTTCGGATATGTTAAATTTACAATAAGTTTATTATAAGTTTTGATTAATTCCAAGATACTCCTGTCGTTATTACCGCTCCTCAATAATAAAACCGCACCAATTGTCAGCGTATTGTAAAAGGAGTGTCAGCGGGTTTTCGTTTTTCGCGACTGAACGGTTATCCTCTACATATTGCCCGTCATGATAAACTATTGCCTGTGTTTCTTCCTCTGAAAGCGTCAGATATGGCAGAGCATGGTACAAGCTGCGCACCGGTACGCTCAGGTACGTCAGCCCGGTATTGTAGCTGTAGGGGTAAGTCGGTCCGTATCCTGCCCGCCTTTGGTTCTCCGTAGGTTTGTTTTTGAGATAAAGCGGCCGGTCCGGCATACCGACCTTACCTAAATCGTGCAGCAATGCGACGATTACACAGGATTCGTCATCAATGAGGGGATATAGAGTGTTTTTCAATCTAATTAAAGTTTCGGCAACGTTGACAGAGTGCTCCAGCAAGCCGTTTTCCCTGCACAGATGAAATCGTGTGCTTGCTGGTGCAGTAAGCCATTCTGTTTCGCTTTCGATGAACTCCATAAGCTCATTAAATTCATCCGCCCGCTTTTTAACTTTCGATTTTATTTCGTTATACCTTTTATGCAGTTCCTTATCCATTTATCCCTCCGATATTTTTATCCTTTTCTATATAAATGATAGCATATAGTATTGGTTTTTGAAAGATATTATGATAACATTCTTAATATAAATAAGCTTGGAAAAGGAGAAGGTATATGGCTGGTATTTTGGCAGTAAACGGCAGCCCGCGTCATAGCGGTAACACGGCGAAAATGTTGGAAACCGTTTTGAATGTTTGCAGGGAGGCAGGGTTTGATACAGAGCTTTATCAAGCGGGCGGTCTGACCGTCAAAGGCTGTTTGGCTTGCAGCAGTTGCTTTAAAAATCACCCCGGGTGCTGTGTAACAGATGATTGGATGAATGATTTGTATAAGAAAATGAAGTTGGCTGACGCTATTATTTTAGGCTCGCCAACATATTTTTCTGACTTAACTCCTGAGTTGAAGGCGATAATCGACCGTTGCGGTTATCTTGCCAAAAGTGAAGGAAATTCGCTAAGCCGTAAGGTTGGCGCAGCGGTCAGCGCAGTCCGTAGAGCCGGCGGCATTCATACAATCGATTCTATTCAACACTTCTTCCTCATAAGTGATATGTTCGTTGCGGGCAGCAGTTATTGGAACATGAGCATAGCGCGGGCTATAGGCGATTATGAAAATGATGAGGAAGGCGTGGATACCATGATAAGGCTCGGCGAGAACATTGTCTGGCTGCTGAATAAAACTCTGGCTTAGCCGCAGGAATCAAACAGATTATTCGTCACGCACACCGGATGCATCGTCAAACATAAATGATTGAATCTGTTCCGATAAGCCGGATAAGCTGCGATTGCATGATGCGCATTTCTCTTTTGATTCGGTTTTCCTGTAGCTGTAATGCATATGCTTGTATACTTTATACAGCCCGTGTCCTGTGGAGCCTGCAATAACCCACCCGATTGCACCCAGCTCGGTTAAATTAGATAGCGCTGAGAAAAATATGCACACCAGAATAACGATAATCACTTGAATTGCTAAAAATTTCATTTTGTACACCCTCCGTATTTTTGCGTTTAATGGGGAGTTTAACCCTACTTTAAATCAAGTATCGCATAATGGATGTCCAATAAAACGGATTTTTGAAGGTGACGGCATATGAATTCTGTCTCGGTTAAACTGACCTTTTATATTCAACACGCACACACACTAAAAGAAAAGCGCACGGTTGTACGCAGAATTATTGATAAAATCAGGCATAAATACAATGCATCGGTTGCAGAAGTGGATACACAGGATGTTCACCAAACCCTGACATTGGGTATTGCCGTGGTTTCAGGCGGGTACTCCCACGCACGAAATATGCTCGACGATATAGTCCGGTTCGCGGAGAGAAATACCGATGCGGAGCTTATATCGGCGGAGTACATCGAGTGACCTGCAAAGAGGAATACTGCGAAAGGAATAGTCATTAAATGGAAAAATATATTAAAATGGCAAAGTCATACGGAGCAGATAATGTTGTTGCCGTTACGCCGGATGATATCGTGTTTGACGGCAGAACTATACTCAAATGCATGTTCGGATGCAAGGATTGGGGAAAGGGATGCACATGCCCGTCACGCGCGGGTTTTCCTGCCTTAAAGGAGTTGAGAAAACTGCTTCAAAAGTATAAGACAGTTTTAATAATACACTCGCATGACAAAAAAACCGCCCAGAATGCTTCACTCGCAATTGAGAATGAGGCGTATCTGGACGGAGACGCGCTTGTGTTTTCCATGTCAGACTGTGCTTTATGCACCGAATGCGCAGGCAGAACCGGCGAATCATGCAGGAATGTTATGTGTGCCCGCCCGTCGTTTCATAGCGTTGGTATTGATGTTTTCACCACTGCGAAAAATCTCGGGCTTCCGTTATATCCCTTAAGAAGCGAAAATGATGTGCAAAACTGGTATTCGGCGGTTTGGCTCAACTAGGCAGTGTGGACACAAGTCCGCACTGACCGGCACGGCATATATGCATCATGCTATCCGTGAGCCATCGGTTCGGGTACGTGAGGGCAGTGCAATTTTTCTAAAATCCGCTTAGGAGCTGCCCATTTGACAGAGTTGATAATAATCCTCTGTATTTGCGGAATGTGATATGAGGGGCATGTTTCGTGTCCCGGGCGAAAATAGAACACCTTACCCGCTCCCCGGCTCCAACAGCAGCCGGAGCGAAAAACCTCTCCGCCACCGAACCAACTGATAAAAACCAATTCGTCCGGAGCGGGTATATCAAACCATTCGCCATACATTTCTTCAGTTTCCAGCTCCACGCACTCATCAAGGCCTTCGGCTATCGGGTGCCCGGGTGAAACTACCCACAAGCGTTCAAAATCATCAGTCCTCCACTTAAGCGAGCCGCTGGTACCCATGAGTTTTAAAAACGGTTTGGCAACATGACTGGAATGAAGCGCTATAAAACCCATACCCCGTAAAACCCGTTCATGTACCTTTTCGGCAACATCATCCGCAACCTCACCGTGGTATGCATGTCCCCACCAAATCATCACATCGGTGCTATCAAGAACCTTATCCGTCAATCCGTGTTCCGCATCGTCAAGTGTTGCCGTTTTAACTGAAATGCCCTTCTCTTTCCTGAGAAAATCAGCTATACAACCGTGTATACCGCCCGGATATATCTTTTTAACAACCGCGTCAGCTTTTTCATGCCGGTATTCATTCCATACAGTCACATTTATCATATGATAAAAATCCTTTCTTACAAAGCATTCAATAAATAATACATCAATATACCATATTCCACAAGGGGGCGCATATGATAGTTATTTCTTACGGCAAAGACATTATCAGGAATACATATGATGTGCTGACAGCTTCTGATATCCACAAATATCTGGACGCAAGCTATAGTGTATCACTTAAGCCAAATCTTGTTGTTCCCGGACCGGCTTCAAACGGCGCTGTAACACATCCCGAAGTCGTTGAGGGAATAATCATTTACCTTAGGGATTTTGGTGTTAAGCGAATCAGGATTATCGAAAGCTCATGGGTCGGCGACAGTACGCAACGGGCATTCAAGTTTTGCGGTTATGAAGAGCTATCACGTAAGTATGATATACCTCTTATTGACTTAAAAGTCGACAGTTATACCGTACTCAAACACAGCGGATATGAAATCAAGGTGTGTACAGAAGCTTTGAATACGGATTTCCTTATTAATGTTCCGGTATTAAAGGCACATTGTCAGACCCGCTTAACATGTTGTTTAAAAAACCTTAAGGGCTGCATACCGGACGATGAAAAAAGAAGATTCCACACGCTTGGTATACACAAACCGGTCGCAGTGCTAAACGCGCTTATCAAAACAGGCTATTGTGTGGTTGACGGCATCTGTGGAGACTTATCATTTGAGGAGGGCGGCAACCCTGTTGAATCAAACAGAATAATTGCGGGACATGACCCGCTTACTGTGGATTCTTTCTGCGCAGAGTTAATCGGTTATAATCCGGATGATATTGAATACTTGTCATTCGGCAAAAAAATTGGTGTAGGTGAATACTATACACACAATACAAGTATAGTCGAGATAAATACCGGTAACAAGCCTGTTGTTGACGTGCGCGGCTTTTTTGCCGCCGACAGATACCGAAAGCTCATAGAGGAGGATGCGGCGTGTTCGGCTTGTTATTCATCACTGGTTTATGCTCTTCACAGGCTAGGCGGCAGGGTACGTCCGGATGGAAAGATACATATTGGTCAAGGCTTTAAGGGAAAAACCGGCAAAGGCACCGGGATTGGCATATGTACTCAAGGCTTCACAAATTGTGTAAAGGGCTGCCCACCGAAGGCAACGGATATTATTGATGCGCTAAGGTAAAATATTATCTTTCGGCAGCGTATGCTACGGCGATTTCAGCGGCGAGGCGGGCGTTGTTTTTCACAAGATGCATGTTTGCTTCAAGACTGCGGCCTCTTGTTATATCTCTTACGGCATCCAGCAGGAACGGTGTTATTTCTTTACCACCGATTCCGAGAGCGGATGCCTTTTTTAGTGCCGCATCGATTGCTGTATCTATATCCTCTTTCGGCATCGAGAACTCTTTTGGTATCGGGTTTCCTATTATCGCACCGCCTTTTAATCCCAGCTTCCATTTTACACTCATCAGCTTTGCGATTTCGAGTGGTGTATCGAGCCGCAGCGGGGCTTTACAGCCACTTTCACGCGTGTAAAAAGCCGGAAAACCATCCTGCCCATATGCGACAACCGGCACTCCCAGAGTTTCCAGATATTCAAGCGTACGCTCTATGTCTAATATACTTTTTATCCCTGCCGATATAACGCAAACGTCAGTTTTACTCAACTCAGTCAGGTCGGCCGATATATCCATCGTACTCTCCGCTCCACGATGCACACCGCCAACACCTCCGGTTGCAAAAAAGCGAATTCCCGCTTTTTCCGCCATTATCATCGTTGCCGATACTGTCGCAGCTCCGTCCTTCCCTGACGCAATCACAAATGCCAGGTCGCGCCGGGAGCATTTTATAGTGTCTTTTAATTTTGCAAATCGTTCCAGTTGCTCTTTTGCGAGCCCGATTTTAATTCGCCCGTCTATAACCGCTATTGTGGCAGGCGTTGCCCCGCTCTCCCGTATTACCGTCTCGCATTCCCCGGCACAAGCCAAATTCTCCGGGTATGGCATGCCGTGCGAGATAATCGTTGACTCGAGCGCAACCACCGCCCGATTGTCCGCCAATGCAGCTTTTACCTCAGGTAGAATATCCATGAATTCAGTCATACGCTTCTCCCCAGATGCTCAGCCGCGAGTGCAATACCGGATTCCGCCTGCGCTCTCAGATCCTTGCTAAACTTCAATGCGATTCCTGCCGCAAACGCATCCCCCGCCCCTGTCACATCTTTTACCACCACCGGTAAAGCAGGGACAAATATCGCGCTGTTATAATCGGCAGCGCAAACACCCGCCATACCCATTGTTATAAAGACACGCTTAACACCTCTGCTTACAATATTATTGCTCGCCTGCTTAACACGTTCCTTTGTATCAAGAGATATACCAGTCAATCGCTCAGCTTCATGGCGATTTAGTTTCAACACATCGATTTTATTGAGCAGATTCTCAATTCTCAGAACCTTGGCAACAGAGACCGCATCAACCATAACCGGAGTTTCATCACGCAGTTCAAGTGCTAAGGCCAGAATTTTCTCGCTCAGATTCAAATCCAGTATTAACAGGTCTGCTTCCTTGAGCAAGCCCTTATGCTTAGTCAGTTCTGCGGTTCTTATAGATTCAGGAGCTGTCATTGCATTAAATCCGGTGTGCAGCTCTCCGTCGTTATCCAGCGTAGCAAGGTAGACTCCGGTACTGGTATTGCTCTTAACTATCCATGCGTCAGTTTTGATTCCGATGCTTTTGCAACTTTCCCGCAAGAGATTGCCAAAAGGGTCATTTCCTATAGCGGTGATTAAGTCAACATCCTCACCATGAAGGGCAAGCATTGCAGCAATATTTCGTGCAACACCGCCTGCTGTCAGTTTTACATCAGCGGGGTTTGAATCGCCGGGGATTATTTTACTTTTGCTTTTCGTTATAATATCTATGTTTGCCGCACCAATTACTGTTATGCGCATGGCTATCTCCTTTCGAAGAGGAATGTAGTCAGCCGGTTATTGAGCCGGAGATTGCTGAACGGCTGCGACGCTTTTCTCCGATGCATCGCCCGGCACTTGCTTTATACTTAACGCAATGCGTTTTCTCTGAGTATCTACTTCAAGGACTATAACGTTAACAATATCTCCGACCTTAACAGCCTCAGACGGATGCCTTATAAATCGATTCGCCAATTCGGACACATGCACCAGACCGTCCTGATGTACGCCGATATCTATAAAAGCGCCGAAATCAATGACATTTCTCACCGTACCCGTAAGAATCATTCCCGGCTTCAAATCATTCATATCAAGCACATCTGTGCGAAGCTGCGGTGGCGGCAGTTCATCACGCGGGTCACGCCCCGGCTTTTGAAGCGATGACACGATATCGCGAAGCGTGTGGACTCCCACATTACAAGCTTGAGCCACATTCGCCTCTCCGCGCTTCTCTATCCACTCATGAATAGGCGGCATTTCGCCAACATCTTTAAGTGTTAATCCAAATGTTGAAAGCAGTTCCTTCGCGGCTTTGTATGATTCGGGATGAACGGATGTATTATCAAGCACATTTTTTCCTTCGGGAATACGCAAAAATCCTGCGCATTGCTCGTATGCTTTTTGACCAAGCTTTGGTACCTTTAACAAGGACTTCCTGTCAGGAAACGCTCCGTTTTCCTCCCGGTAGCTCACTACGTTTTTTGCTGTGGCAGGACCTAATCCGGCGACTCGCTCAAGCAACGGAGCCGATGCTACATTTAAATCCACCCCTACATTGTTTACGCAGTCTTCGACAACACCATCGAGCGTATTGCTAAGCTGCGCAGGAGGCATATCATGCTGGTACTGCCCTACACCGATGGATTTCGGGTCGACCTTGACCAATTCCGCAAGCGGGTCTTGCAAACGCCGCGCAATCGATACAGCAGAGCGTATCGACACGTCAAACTGCGGAAACTCCTCTGCTGCCAGCTTAGATGCGGAGTAAACCGATGCCCCCGCTTCATTAACCACCATATAGGATACGCCGGGTGTATCTTTAATAAGCCCGGCAGTAAATATTTCGGTTTCTTTTGAAGCTGTTCCGTTACCTATTGCAATTACAGTGACCTTATGTGCTTTAATTAACTTTCTAAGCGTTGCGGCAGCTTCCGTTGTCTTGGATTGCGGCGGCGTCGGATATACAACTGTTGTGTCAAGTACCAGACCGGTCGCATCTATGACGGCACATTTGCATCCCGTACGATATGCAGGGTCGATAGCCATTATTGTGCGCCCGCGTACCGGCGGCTGCATTAAAAGCTGCTTGAGATTTATAGCAAACATCTTTATCGCTTGTGTCTGCGCTCCTTCGGAAAGTGTAGAACGCAGTTCACGCTCCAGTGACGGGTATAGCAGCCTGTCCCAACTGTCATCTATCGCCCGTTCAATATACTCCGTCGTTGATGTGTCATACTCCTTCAGGATTTCCTGATCCATTATTGCTATTGCCGCATCATGCGGCACTTTAAGTGTTACCTTCAGCGCGCCTTCCTTTTCACCCCGGTTTATCGCGAGAATACGGTGGTGTTGTATGCGCCGCAGCGGTTCTTCAAACTCATAGTATTGCTGATAGACCGGATTTCCCTCTCCGGCTTTATCGGAGCATAAAATGCCATCACGGAACAGCAACGGGCGCAGCTTTGCACGGAGCGCTGCATCATCGGAGAAGTCCTCGGCAAGAATATCACAAGCTCCGTTTAAACAGCTTTCCGCATCTGCTATGCCTTTCTCTTCATCAATAAATTCCGTTGCTTTATCCAGCGGCGATTCGCTGTCCAATGCCTGCGATATCAGCCACTCCGCAAGGGGTTCAAGTCCCTGCTCACGGGCGACTGTTGCACGTGTGCGCCGTTTTTGCTTGTATGGCCGGTATATGTCCTCTACCGCAGCCAGAGTCTGTGCAGCTTCAATCGCCGCAATCAATTCGTCTGTCAGCTTACCCTGACCTTCAATAGAGTCCCTTACTTCCTGCTTTCGCTTATCCAAATTTCTGAGGTACTGCAGCCTGTCAGCAAGCTCCCGAAGCTTCTGGTCGTCCATGGCTCCGTGCAGTTCTTTGCGGTATCTGGCTATGAATGGTATTGTATTGCCCTCGTCAATCAGCTTTATTATGTTACCGACATATACAGGCTGGCACTTGAACTCATTAGACAGTAAATTTTCATATGAAAAAGCCAATATGATTCCCCCATCTGTACTTAAATTGCTGTAAACAATATATCATAAAATAAAGCAGGCTTGCAAATGAAATGAACGCCTTGTATAATTTGGCTTACCGGAGGGCGTGCCATGCATTATGCAGATTATAAAACAATAATATCACCGCAAAACGGGATGAATTTGTATCGTGGTTGCTCACACGGATGTATTTACTGTGACAGTCGCAGTAAGTGCTATCAAATGGACCATGACTTTGAGGATATCGAGGTAAAACGCAATGCCGCAAAAATATTGGAATCACAGCTTACCCGAAAGCGCAAGCCTTGCATGATAAGCACCGGTGCAATGTGTGATCCGTATATACACCTTGAAGAAGAACTAAGGCTGACCCGGGAGTGTCTTGAGATAATTGAAAGATATGGATTCGGTCTTGCCATACTGACAAAATCAGCACGAATAATGCGGGATATGGATTTGCTTGCAGCGATAAACGCAAAAGCCAAATGTGTGGTGCAGATTACACTGACGACTTTTGATGAAGATTTGTGCCGCATTATTGAGCCGAATGTTTCAACAACAAGCGAACGTTTCGCGGTGTTGGAAGCAATGCGCGATTCCGGAATACCCACAGTTGTCTGGCTGGACCCTATACTACCCTTTATTAATGACACTGAAGAAAATCTGCGCGGATTACTGGCTTATTGTACTGAGGCAAGGGTACATGGAATTGTTTGCTTTGCAATGGGCACAACCATGCGCGATGGCAGCAGGGAGCATTTTTATGAAAAGCTGGATGAGCATTTCCCATGGGTTAAACAGCAATATATCCGCACATTTGGCGGCAGCTACGAATGTATAAGCCCGAACAATCACCGTTTGATGGAAGTTTTCCGGGATGAATGCCGCAAGCACAAGA
>Ga0123356_10001618_pt1 | contig 24699 bp, 18 predicted proteins | sample TergutEmb28metaG_2_FD_92546 | JGI IMG/M metagenome (GOLD analysis project Ga0123356, IMG submission 92546) | Embiratermes neotenicus P3 segment gut microbial communities from Petit-Saut dam, French Guiana - Emb289 P3 | ecosystem: Host-associated > Arthropoda: Insects > Digestive system > Gut ...
TATCCAGTCTTGCCGCTGATTAGCCAGGCGCCTGCAGGTATCTGAAGGGACTAGCGAGTGTTTTCCGGGAAAAGGCCCTGTAGTTTACTCTTAACTAAATGACATTGGGTCTGATCAGTAACGCTAGGCCCTGCAACATTCGCTCTTCGAGCGAACGCGGCAGGGCGACAGGAGGTTTTGCTCTTCGAGCGAACGCGGCAGGTGGCTACGCTATGCGAGATGGACGACAAAGTTGGTCTGACCAACAAGCTTCAATTGTCACTAGTCAGACTGTAGTCCGTCATTGCGGCCTCCGAGCCGCAATCTAACCAAAATGCGTCTCAGATTGCGGGTCAAGCCCGCAATGACGAATTGGGCCTGATCAGTAACCTTCAATTCACTCAATTTGCTGCAACTTTGGCACTATGCTGGTAATTATGTCTGATTAGGAGTATAATCATTCGGCAAATAAGACGGTTGGTACTTGTTAATCTATTGGGTAAACGGATTTGAGGGTTTTCTCCTTAAGAGAGAGCTTGGCAAATGGGTAATACGGGTTTTGGGAGGGGCTTCTTTCTCAAAACAATAGGCGGAGGGAGAGTGGTCACATGACTAAGTCATTTAACATCCATGTATGGCGGGCAGCGCTCGCATTCATTTTAGCGGTTACCTTGAGCATTACACCTGGTCTCAGTGGGCTGGCCTATGCCGACACTACAACGCCTCAGGAGACCCCCACCCAAGAATCGCAGAGTGCCAGCAGTAGCACCGCAGGCGAGACCTTGCTAGACGAGGACAACGCTGCTGGCGACACGCTGGCAGGCAGTACTCAGTTAGACGAGGGAGCTACAGGCGGCCATGTCACTGACGAAGGCTTGGCAGGCGATGACCTGGCAGGCGGTAGTGCTACGGAGGAAGGCGCAGCAGATGAAGACCCTGCGTATGATTTACCCGCTGATGAGAGTTCTTTGAACGAGGATTCAACCGAGAGCGAAGCCGGTATCGAAGAAGAGGGCAGTCACCCCGCTCAGGGCAACGAAGAATCATCCAAGCCCGCAGGCTCTGGCAACTACGGTGAGGTAACGGGTGATGGTGGCACCTTGCAACCAAACGACCCTGCCATGCCAGATAATGAAACAGCTCCGGGAAGTGCGCAGTCAAATGACACGGCAGGAGAAGCAAGCTTTTCTGAAGCAACCGAGCCAGATGAAGCTGAAGCTGAGGAAGCAACGTCTGCAAAGAAGCTCGCTCCTTTGGCGGCTACCGATGTCAAAGACTACTTTGCGCAGTTGGGCATTCTTCCTCCCAACAACACCATTGTCACCGCTGCCAGTATCACATCGAACGACGACCCCATTACCGTCAACAGCATCTTAAACTTTGCCTTTAGTTTGGCTATACCAGAGTCGGTGCGTCAGCTCATCCAACCGGGAGATTTCTACAACATTGTGCTCCCACCTGAGTTTAAGGTGGTTACCCCACTGAACAACGTGCCTATGCGAGATGCGAGTGGTGTCATCTATGCCAACTATTCTGTGGGCGTTGACGGCGTCGTTCGCATTGTATTTAACGAAAACGTTCAAACCTCGATGAATATCACAGGAGGCATTAGCTTTTCTGGGCAAATCAAATCTGGCATCAATACCGGTCCGGGCGATTGGGAGGTTAACTTTCCGAGTGAAGAAAACCTGCCACCCATAGATATCACCGTTAAGCCGGTTCCGGGTAGCAGCATAGATAAGCATGGGGTCTTTGATCGCACACCCGATCCGAGTCAGATCACCTGGACTGCTACGGTCAATAAGAATTTGGACAGTATCACCAACCTTACGATTTTCGATAATATACCAGCTTCCGGCTGCACCTTTACCTATGTGCCAGACGGCGGAACACCTGGAGCGGGAAACCCAGTTGTGCGCGAGGTTAATGTAGATCTCTTTGGCAACGTAGTACCAGGCTCAGGAGTAGCCCTGAGAGAAGGTACTGATTACTCAGTTGATGCCAGCGGAACCGTAACCATGCTTGGTTCTTACGCCACAAGGAGCGAGGCCTGCATCCAGGTGGCCTGGCTTACCGACATCGACAATGCTGCCCTGCTGACTGGCCGCCACACCTTTGTCAATGACCCGGCAAATGGTGCGCCCGACGGCGGTGTGTGGGCCACTGGTACCTTAGACGATGACTCGCCACTCAGCCTCAATGCAGGCTCGAGCATCAGCGCCACCTTTACGGCTCCGGTCAACAAAACGGTGAGCGGCTACGACCCCAGTACTCAGACCATTCAATGGACGGTGCGCTTTAATGGCGGCAACCATGTAACCGACCAGCTCACGCTCACCGACACCCTCACCGGTGCCAACGCAGACTATTGGGAGTATGTGGGGCCGCCCACCTTGTACCGAATCAACCCGGCTACCGGCGCGCGCACCTTGCTCAATGAAGGCGCTGACTACACCCTGGTGTATCTCACCAATGACCCTCCCCCGGCACAGTTCCAAGTTAAGCTCACGCCCACCTATGCAAGCGCAGGCGATGGAAACTATGACTCCATCAATTATCCGGTGGACATCGTCTATGAAATCAGGCCAAAAGAGGACGTGATCATCGACGAAAATGGAACAATAAGCAACGAGTTTTATGCAGAAGGCTCTGACACCTCCTCTGGCGGTGGCGACGGCAATTACAGCCAGCAAGGGGTGCGCAAAAGCTTTCAGTGGGACCCCAACACACAGGTCGTCAAGTACACGGTGCAGGTCAACCGCAATCTATACGAGATGTTTGACTTTAAGCTGCAAGACCACCTTACCCCCCTGGGCGGCACTGCAGCAGGTTGGATTATCAACAGTTTGAATATTGGTGATGTGCCCACTTTGGCAGGCGTGGCTGACCCCAGCGCCTACTATCCATCCGTCAATAACAGCTCGATGAGCCCTCCCCCCACCGGCTCTGTGCCTACCTCAGCTTATGCAGTAACGTATTACAGCGATGGCACATTTGCAACCATTGACGATTCTCGGCCTCAGGCAATTGAGTTTGATTTTTCAGTGGTAGCACGCCCCTCAATCTACAACCCCATTAATGACTGGCTCACCTTTACCTATTACTATTACTACAACCAACATGATTTTGAAGGAAACGGCATTACCAATAATGCTCACTCTTTTTGGACTGATGGTGAGGGAGGCGAGCATGGAGGAGGCGATAGCACCACCTTGTTACCCTCCGACCCACAAAGCAGGGACGGCCTTAAAAAAGGTAACTATAACGCCGTAGATAAAAACATCACCTGGACGGTGGCGGTTAACTATCTGGGCGGAGGTTTTGAAAACTCCATCCTGCGCGACCCTGTCCAGGAAGGTCAAAACTATGTTCCTGATTCTTTGGAGATATGGTATTACCTGCCCGATCCTCTGGGGCAAGACATCATTTTACAAAGCCAAATACCCTCTTCTGAGTGGCCTTCCTTATTCCACTTGGTCGAAGAGCCTTCGGCTGCCAATGACCATACCCTCACCGTGCACCTTAATGCAGTGCCACCTTCTCCCGGAACCATAGCTGGTAAGTACGCCTTTATATTCAAAACCACGGTGGATGGTACCTTTATTCAAGATTCCTATAGCAATGAGGCAACGGTTCAAGACCGCCACACAGGTGCATTTTCGGACCTGGAGGCTACCGTATCTGTTAAAAATGGCGGCAGCGTAATCGTTAAGAATGATCCTGGCGCAGGAGGAAACTACGAAGTGGGTAGCGATGGCTACCTGTGGTGGCGTGTAGAGATAAACAACAGTCAGAGCACCATGAGCAATGTAGTGGTGACCGACGTGCCCTCCTCCAATCAAATCATCGACCTTGCTTCTATCAGCGTCATTGGAAGAACTGTTGCGCCCGATGGCACCCTTGCCGATGATCCCTCTAATCAATTAATAGCAGGTACCGATTACACCATCAGCTATGAGCCGGATAGCACGGGAGTGATGACGCTCAAGATCAGCTTCTTGCATACCATCGACCGCGGCTATGTACTGCGCTTCAGGGTGATTGTATCAGCACCCGAGGGCGAAACTAATGTTGATGTGTCCAACAGCGCATCAATTACCGGAGATAGCAACGTCACTATTGATGGCGGCGACGAAGTGGGAGGCGGTCTAGACGTAGGTAGCGGAGACGGCTGGATGCGCGGCGACAGCGTGAGTCTGAATCTTCACAAAACAGACTTTGCCAATGGCAGCGCCTTGGAGGGAGCAGTCTTTCAACTCTACACTGCCTTATACGTTCCCATTGGCACACCGGTAACCACCGATGCAAATGGCAGCATTACCTATAACAACCTGGTGCAAGGCTATGACTACCTTATTGTAGAGCTCGCGCCTCCGCCTGGTTACTCCCTGGATCTGTCATATGCAAACGGCGTTCTCATTCATATAGATCCTCAGGGTCAAGAAGACAATACATTTACCATTGACGTGGTCAATGTGGCCACGCAGGCCACACTTATCAAGCACGATGAAGAAGAAGAAGTGTTAGCTGGTGCCGTCTTTAAGCTTGAAAAACAAGAGGTCATCGGCTGGACTCAGATCGGCGGGTTTTACACCACTGATGCTAACGGCGAGATTAACGTGACTGGCCTCTTAGAGGGGCATTACCGCTTTATTGAGACTAAAGCCCCGGATGGCTATCGGCTGCATGCCCTCCCCATTGAGTTTGACATGGTGCCTAATCCGGCCTTTCCCGGTGTCTTTATGCCCGTTGTGGTTGGCCCTGTAGTCAACACGCTAATTCCTGACCCGCCTGACCCACCGGATCCACCTGACCCTCCAGATCCACCAGATCCACCGGATCCTCCCGATCCTCCTGACCCACCTAATCCGCCAGATCCACCGGATCCACCAAGGCCACCAGATCCACCTGATACGCCTGGCAACCCCAATACACCGCCGGCTACACCGCCGGGTACTCCGCCTGCCGCTTCGCCGAGAACTGGTGATGGCACGTTTACAAAACTTATACTGCCAATAGCAGTAATGGCCTTTGGCGGACTGTGCATAGGCAGCTACTTCCTGATTCGTCGAAGGGAGAAAAGGACACACTAGTGCCGTAGGCTGACGCACAGAAAACTCTATTCCTCACTAAGGGAGCTGGAGCCAGACACCGAGACAGGCCTGGGCTCCAGCTCCTTTACAATGAGGCAGCTTGGTCAAGCAGCCTGGTCATACAATATGGTCAAGCATGTGGTCAAAGACTCCATCAGTCCTGATCCATAAAGGCAGGCTCGGGCTCAAATCGATAGCCTATTCCCCATACTGTTTGAATATACCGGGGTTCTGCTGGGTCGTCTTCTATCTTGCTTCTGAGCTTTTTAATAAAGACGGTGATGCTTGAGGTTTCTCCGATATACTCCTTGCCCCAGGCAGCTTCAACCAGTTGATCCTTTGAAAGCACGACGTTGGGATTGCTCACCAAGGTGTACAAGATCCTGAATTCTTTGAGGGTAAGCACAATGGGCTCGCCGCCTTTAGTCACCTTGAACTGGCCGGTGTCAAGAGTAAAGGGGCCAACACGAATAAGCTCATCTGCAGCGGGAGTACTGCTCGTTTGCGCAATCTGGGCGCGCCTGAGATGCGCCTCAATGTGCATGAGCAGCTCGCGTGGATCAAAGGGCTTGACCATATAGTCGTCGCCGCCAGCTTGAAAACCAACTCCTTTGTCAACAATGTCACCCTTGGCCGATAAAAAGATAATCGGTACCGTTATCCCCTTGTCGCGTAGCTTCCTACAGGTGGTAAACCCGTCCATCTTGGGCATCATAACATCCATGATGATCAGGTCGGGCTTTTCATCGTCAACAACTTCGAGGGCATCAAGGCCATTGTTAGCAAAAGCAAATTCATAGCCCGCATTAGTAATAAGGTTTGAGACGAGTCGCTCGATGCTCGCCTCATCGTCAACTAGCAGTATCTTCATCATCTTCCTCCATTTTCACTGGTACATAAGGTATACAAACGGTAAAGGTGCTCCCCTCGCCCACTACCGACTTGAGCTTGACCGTGCCCCCATGTTGACTGGTAAGCTCCTTGACTACCGCCAGTCCAAGACCCGAACCTCTTTGCCTCTGGCTTGGCGACTGCTTTGCCTGCTGATACTTATCAAATATACTTTCTTGATCCTCTTTTCTGATTCCCATGCCGTCATCGGTCACATCTATGACAATGGCACCCGCACTAAACTCCCCAGAAGTGATAAAGCGAACCGACTCCTCGGTTGCCTCGTCTGTAACCGGAACAAAGTGCACGTACACATCTATCATGCCATCATTAGGTGTATATTTGATGGCATTGTTTACCAGGTTTTCGATAATGCGCCTGAGCTTTTCACAGTCAGCCATGGAAACAGGAACATCGGCTTCTGCTTTGACGCTGAGCTTTATGCCTTGATTCTTAGCGAGCTGGCCCAGAGAGTTCCTCACGACTCCAACGAGATCAACAAAGTCAACAGGCTCTAGAATCAAGGTATCTTTATGAGCCTCTGCCTTGGATATGGTGAGGATGTTATTGACCATGTTAAGAAGCAAAAGCGCGCTTGTTTCAATCTCTCTTAAGGCATGGATGGTGTCGCGGTCGAGGTCGACGTCCTCTTCTAGAATGCGGGTAAATGCCAGTATTGAGGTGAGTGGAGTACGCAGCTCATGGCTCATGATGGCAAAGAAGTCATTTTTATAGGCAGTTTCCTCATTGAGCTGCTTGAGCGTTTCTTCCAGTTCGCTCTTTTGAGAGAGGAGCTGCTCGTTAAGTATCGAGAGCTTGTTCGTTTGACTCAGCACCTCGCCTTCCAGGTCGGTATAGAGTTGTTGGAGCTGGCGCGCCATTATGTCAAAGTCTTCTGCAAACTCTGTGAGCTCGTCGGGCCCGCCCAAACCCTTAATGTCCAGCGAATAGTCAAAGCGACCCTCGCCGCCTCTTCCCATGCGCTTGGCAACCTGCCTGATTTTGTCAAGTGGCTGCAAGACGACCCTGCTTACAGCAAAATAGTTGGTGATGGAGGCTACCGCCAGTATGAGGAGAACCATAAAGAGCTGTTGCAAGACACTGGCTCGGATTCCCTCGGCATAGATATCCATAGGCTCAATAATAGAAAGAGCACCTCTTACGTCTCCCACATTCATCTCGTTGGCTACAAAACCTTGTCGAAGGACATTTTGAGGAGTGTTGCTGTGGCACTTGAGGCATGACTCGGTAACAAAAAGTGGCTCGACGTATCGAAAGACGCGATTGCCCTCATCAGTGGTATCCACGCCATAAAAAGCGTTGTAATCAGCTGCGCTGCTATACATAAAAGATTTAAATGCATCAGCTTCAAAGCTGTCTGGTGCTCGGGTCTGCTGATGCGAGACTTGATCGACATAGCGAATGATATAGTCAGACTCAGGAGAAGACAGGGTGCTGGAGCTCGTTGAGGCAACGACGCAAACAAGCGCTCTTTGACCAGAGCCTTCTGCTTCTACAGCATTGTTGTCCTTGTTGGTTTCCATGAAGAACCATACCGCCTGCAAGCCGCCCAGTAAGAGCTCGGCCTTATCGCGCGCCCTATGGTGCGACTGTTGCTCTTGAATGTCTATGTTCCAAAGCACATTAATTGCCATGAGCGCCACAACCAAGACTCCTACAAAAACAGCAAGCTTGAGGCGGATGCCGCGCCTGGGTGTTGTTTTTTGCTGGATAGTCATATGCTCTTGCCACGCCCTTTTAAGTGTACCCACAACAACTTGCGCACCGATACAATCAGCAAGCATTCTCGAATAGAAACTGAATGTTCATCCACTGTTAAAACTTTTTTAATAATTATAAAGCATTTTTTGAAAAAACAAAACCTTTTTAGGTTAGCGGTATGCCGCCTGGAATAACCGCCCGAGCCTGCATCAAATCGGTAGCGCCAACCCTCTCATATAGCGCCAGTAGTTTGTTTTGATGTGTGAGCAAAGCCAGCCCCCCTGTTTCACCTGCTGTTGCACTAACACTGACTGTTCTTCCGTTTTGAATGTTACTTGCTTCTTTAGTGTTTACTTCATATGCAACCAGCCCCAAGGCGGCTACAGGGTCAATGAAGGGTAGCGCCAAAACTGCAGAAGGGGCAACAGGCGCTGAGGCGGCGGCTGTAGCGGTTGTAGCTGGCGCAGAAGGGGCGGCAGCTACAGCAGATGCAGCAGGCGCAGCGGCAGCGGCGGGTGCATTGGCGGCAACAGAGGCAGCGGCCTCAAAATGCTCTGCGAGCGCAGGAAGTGGTACGGCTTGTTCTATGCTTATATTGCCCGATGCAGTGCGCCTGAGAGCTCCCAAGTGGGCAGCGCTCTGGAGGCTCCGCCCCAGGTCTCGGGCAAATGAGCGCACGTAGAAGCCTTTTGACACTACCAGTCTGAGCTCCCAATAGTCTTTTTCCACTGCTAATACAGTGGCTTCAAAGAGCTCAACGGTTCGTGGTTCTAATATAAGCTCCTTACCAGCGCGAGCGGCCTTGTAGGCAGTAACCCCCTCCTTCTTGATGGCCGAATAAGCCGGTGGTATTTGCTCAAGTTTGCCTACCAAAGATGCAAGCGTACGCTTTGCAAAGAGCTCGTTTTTGAGCTCTGTAGGCAACTCAGCCTCGTAGAGAGTGGTGCCTTCTTTGTCATCAGTGGTGGTCTCTTTTCCAAAACTGATGCGTGCTTCATAGGCCTTAACGCCTGCCATGAGATAATCAGAAAGCCGCGTTGCCGGACCAACGCACACGATAAGAAGTCCCGAAGCCAAAGGGTCAAGCGTGCCTGCGTGACCCACGCGCCGCTCGTTGGTAATGCGCCTCACGGTATTGACCACATCATGCGAGGTGATGCCAAGTGGCTTATCAAGGGCAAGAATGCCCGCCAGGCCCGTGGGAGTGCCCTTACGTGCCATCAGAGGCGCTGTGCTCTTCTATCAGGTAATCGATGACATGCGAGATTGCTTCTTCCAAAGGAAGTTCGAGCGTAAAGCCAGCAGCTCCAGCATGACCCCCACCACCAAATTTTCTGGCGAGTAGACCTACATTGTAGGAGCTGCGCGAGCGCAAATTAACGCGCACTCCCTCGTCTATTTCGTCGCGAAACAGTACTGCAACCTCCACTCCCTTGATTGAACGAAGAATGGTGGGCAGCTGCTCAGTGGCATCGCGCTCCAGACCAAGCGAACTTAAGTCGTTGGAAAGAATATAGGAATAGGCAACTCTGCCCTCGCAGGAAAAACTCACCCTGTCGATAATCAAAGCCTCCAGGCGCAGGGCAGCAAGAGACTTGTTTTCATACACCAGCTGGCTCATCTCCGACGGGTTTACGCCAATGTCGACCATCTCGGTAGCGTCGACAAAAGTTGAGCGGTCGGTGTTCCTAAAGGCAAAGCGTCCGGTATCAGTCATGATGGCAACGTAGCAATAGCTCGCCATATTGAGAGAAGGCTCTACCGTACTCGCTTGGATAATCTCCCAAATCAGACTTGCCGTAGCAGGTGCTGCTGTGTCGCCATAGTAGTATTGGGTAAAGCCCTCAAAGCATGCATGATGGTCAATGGCCAGCGTCCTCTCTGCTTTGTCGAGTAGACTTTGAACCTTACCCAAACGCTTGATGGTCGAGACATCAACAGCTACGAACAAGTCGGGAGTCTCATGATACGAGCTAGAATCAACAAAGGTATAGTCTGGTAAAAAGTCGTAGAGCTCGGGTGCAAGACAGCCTTCACTGAGTACTACATCGGCCTTCTTGCCCATCGCCCTCAGTAAATCCCTTAAAGCCAGAGCCGAGCCTAAGGCGTCGCCATCTGGGTTAACATGACCAGAAATGGCAACTGTTTGAGCTTCGTGCAGTATTGCCAATACTTCCTGTGCCCCCACAGGCTGATATTGATTGTTGGCCAAATAGTCTACCTCTGGTTCGGCAGGCTCGCTTTGGGCAGTATCGCTGGGTTGATCATTCATGAATCCTCACCCCTCAAATAGGCATCAATCTCTTGCGCATGGTCTACACCTATGTCTATGACAAAACGTAAGTCGGGCGTAACTCGCCATCCAAGCTCCTTACCCAGAAGGCTTCTCAAGCGTCCTTTGGCACTTTCGAGGCCGGCTAAAGTATCGTCATACTGCTCTGGCGAGCTGCTTACCAATACAGTGGCCACACTTCTGTCTTTGGATACCCTCACATCGGTAACCGTAATGAGCTCTAGGCGCGGATCAGAAAACTCCTGCAATAACAGGTCGGCAAGAACAGCCCTTGCCGTTTCATTCACCTTCCTTGACGAAGCGGTATTTCGATCCCCCATGGTATCAGGCCTCTCTCACTATCTCTGTCTTCTTAAAGGTTTCCAGCACATCGCCAACCTTGACATCTTGATAGCCATCAATGCCAATACCGCATTCATAGCCAGCCTTGACACTCTTTGCGTCTTCCTTAAAGCGCTTGAGAGAGGCAATTACACCTTCGTGAATGACCATGCCGTTGCGAATTACGCGAATTTCGTCATCGCGGCCTATCTCGCCCTCTTCAACCAGACAGCCGGCAATCGTGCCCATCTTGGGCACCTTGAAGGTCTCGCGCACCTCGGCCATACCTGTGTCTTTTTCGACAATATCGGGAGAAAGCAAACCAACGCGCGCTGCATCAATGTCTTCGATGGCCTGGTAAATAATCTTGTACGTCTTGATTTCTACTTCTTCGCGGTCTGCCATTTGCTTGGCCTTGACCGTGGGACGCACGTTAAAGCCAATGATGATGGCATTAGAGGCGGTAGCCAAAGTAACGTCCGTCTCGGTTACACCACCAACGGCCGAATGGATAATATTGATGCGCACTTCGGTTTGATCCATCTTGTCAAGAGCATCGCTCAAGGCCTCAATAGAGCCCTGAACGTCAGCTTTTACAATGAGATTGAGATCTGATATTTCGTTTTGCTCAATGCGGCTAAAGAAGTTCTCCAGGGTGACCCTGGATTTATTTTGATGCTCGGCTACACGCTGTCTCAGCGAGCGATCCTTAACCAGGTTGCGCGCTTCGCGCTCTTCTGCAAAGACTCTAAAGTCATCTCCCGCAGCTGGGATGGAGTTGAGTCCGATGATCTCAACCGGATCAGAAGGCTTGGCTTCGGAGCCTGTTTCGCCCAAGGGATTAATAAGTGCGCGCACACGACCATAGCTGGTGCCCATGACAATGGTGTCTCCCACGTTAAGGGTGCCGCGTTGCACCAAAACCGTTGCAACCGGCCCGCGCCCTTTGTCGAGCTTTGCCTCAATGACAAAACCTGTGGCCAAGGCATTGGGGTTTGCCTTGAGTTCGAGGACGTCCGCCTGCAAAATGATAGCTTCGAGCAGCTCTTCTATATTCGTTCGCTTTTTAGCGCTCACCTCAACAAACATGTTACGGCCGCCCCACTCCTCAGGCACGATGCCATGCTCAGAAAGCTCCTGGCGGGCTCTGTCGGGGTTGGCGCCTGGCTTGTCAATCTTGTTAACTGCTACAACTATTGGCACACCTGCTGCATCGGCATGGTTGATTGCCTCAACGGTCTGAGGCATAACCCCGTCATCTGCAGCCACTACCAAAACTACCACGTCGGTTACCTTGGCGCCTCGAGCACGCATGGCGGTAAAGGCCTCATGGCCTGGCGTGTCGATAAAGGTTATTTGTTGACCATTAATATGAGCCACAGAAGCACCGATATGCTGGGTGATACCACCGGCTTCGGTCGTTATGACCTTGGTTTCTCTGATGGCATCCAAGAGCGAGGTCTTGCCGTGATCAACATGACCCATGACCGTAACAACCGGAGGTCTCGGCTCAAGGCTCTCAGGCGTGTCAACAATATTAATGGCGTATTCCTCCTCTGGAGAAACTATGCGAATTTTACGCTCCAGGTCGTCAGCTATCAGTTCAATAAGATCGTTACTCATAGTTTGGGTGACGGTGAGCGGGCTGCCAAGCAAAAAGAGTCGCTTAACCACGTCGCCAGAAGTTGCGCCTACAATATCGGAGAACTCCTGAACGGTAGCACCCGTAGGAATCTCTGCTACCGATGAATCGAGCACCAGCTCAGGATCCAACCCCCGCTCAATAGCCACAAGCTCTGCGCGTTCCTTTGCTTCGGCCTCACGTTTTTCTTTGCGCCTCTTTCTGCGGCCACCGCCTTCGTCATCGGCAGCCTTGACGGCTGCACGCGCATCTGCCAAGACCTTTTCGCGCTGAAGCATCTCTGCGGCTACTGCCATCTGCTTATAGCGGTCTCCCTCGGCAGTATCATCGCTGTCATAGCTGTCTGCAATCTGTCTGTCGTGCTGTTTGCGGCTGTCCTTGCCTTTGCGACCACGTCCGGTGCCCTCAGCGTGTTGACCAGCGCCGTGATCTCTGCGACCTTTGCCTTTACGACCGGCGCGACCTTCGGATTCGGTTTCCGCCTCTATAGTGCTAGTTTCTTTAGCAATTTTTTGTCTGCCGACTGGCTTTTCGCTCTTTTCCTGCTCTACCTCTCCTGCGGGAGCCAGATCGTCTTTTATGGCGCTGGCTACCTTGCCTGGTTTGGACTCCTTCTTTTGAGCCCGCTCGGCTGCCTTGCGGCTTTTTTCTTCCTTTAAGCGCGCCAGCTCAGCCTGTATGCGGCTTTGCTCTGCTTCAATCTGCGAGAGCAGCCCACTAAAGGTTGGCTCCTTTTTCTTGCTCGGATCAGTTTTGCTCGGAGCTTCTTTTGTAACAGCATCGGCCGCATCGGCAACATCGGCCGCATGGGCAGCATCGTCTGTGCCAGGCTCCTGCTTTATCGGCTCATCAATGGCAGTATCATCTTGGGTCTTGTCGGCTGCGCTACTCGATACGCCAGGCTTGCCACTTGGAGGTGCGGCGGCCTTGCCCGCTACACCAGGGCTCTTGGTTGCAGGCTCGTCCAGTGATTCAGTGCTCTCTGTCTTATGCTCCTGCTTGGCTCTTTCTGCCTCGCGCAATGCGCGCTCTTTTTCTGCCGCAGCCGCACGGGCAGCAGCCTCTTCTTCGCGACGCTTGCGCTCAGCCGCTGCCTTTGCAGCAGCCTCGGCCTTCTTTTCTTCCTCGGCCTTTATCTGCATCTCAGCAATCTCTGGACCAAGCTGCTTGCGTATTTTGTCTACGTAAGCATCAACCAGAGTAGAGGAATGCCCCTTGGCGGGAATCTTTAATTCCGCTAGTCGTACGAGCAACTCCTTGCTCGTCATGCCAAATTCCTTGGCTAACTCATGTACTCTGATCCCTGCCATATTGCTCCGTTCACTCCTCGTGAGTTTTGTTTTCTAAATCTTGGCGCACACTTCTAAATACGCTTTCGAGTTCATGTTGATCCTCGACACTGATCTGTCCTCTGAGCGCTTTGCTTAAACGTCCTTGCTTGGCAGCCTTGGCAAAACAGGACTCATTGGCGCACAGGTAGGCACCACGTCCTGCCAAACGCCCGCTTGCATCACAAGATACTTTACCGTCCTTGCTTCGCACAAAACGTACAAGTCCCTGCTTGGCATCACTGCTGCCGCAAGCCACGCACGTGCGTACCGATGTTTTGCTACTCGCTGTCTTCACCAGAGGCATCCTCAATGAGCCCTTCGCCCATATTCTCGTGTACGCCACAGAACTTCGAACCTGGGCGCGCGTGGTTGCGACAACGCACGTCATCTTCGTTAATATACTCACAACGACCATCCTCACGGTCATTGGTCTTTTCATCCTCTTCAAAAAGCGTGGTAACAAAGTCGGGCAAGTCGCTTTTTAGGCTGGCGCTCTTTATGTCAATATGCCAGCCAGTAAGACGAGCTGCCAAGCGCGCGTTTTGCCCTTCTTTTCCTATGGCAAGCGAGAGCTGGTCGTCCGGCACGATAACCGTTGCGTAGTGAGTATCCTCATCTATCAAGACTCGGGTGACCTTGGCAGGAGAAAGAGCCTTGGCTACAAAGACCTCCGGGTCGCTATCCCACTGGATAACATCGACACGCTCATTTCGGAGCTCTTCTACGACCATGCGTACGCGGCTGCCCTTGGGGCCTACACAGGCACCAACAGGGTCCAGATTGGGTTCGCGGCTCGAAACTGCAATCTTAGAGCGAGCACCTGCCTCGCGCGCAACGTTTTTAATCTCTACAACACCGTCATAAATCTCGGGTACCTCTATCTCAAAGAGGCGGCGGATAAGATCAGGATGAGTACGCGACACCACTATGGCAGGACGCGTAGTTTCACCTCGGCTTCCTTCTTCTCTCTTAGAAGGATCACGCACATCGATGATGAGCGACTTGAGTCGTTGATTATGGCGATAGTGCTCATTGTCTGGTTTTTCGTTGAGCTCATACGAGCTTCGTCTACGATCAAAGTGAGGCAGCTCCGCTTCAACGCCGTCGCGAATCTTGATTATGGTAAAGTCAGGAGTAGCTTGCAGCACCGTGCCGGTTACCAGCTCGCCTTTGCGCTCGGCAAACTCCTCATAAATGGCCTGGCGATCGGCATCGCGCACGATAGACTGAATGACGCTTTTTGCGTTTTGTGCAGCAATGCGACTTACATCATCGGGAGTAACCACGCGGGGAATATACTCATCATACTCACCGGTTTCATCGTCGGGCTCGCCTTGACCCACCAGCTCCTCAACTATGATATCGCCGCTCTCGCGGTCGATAGTCACCCTGGCATCCCATTTGAGCCTCAGCACCTTTTGGTAGCTTTCTGCCAATGACTGCTCCAATTGATCGAGCAAATACATCTCATTTATGTTTTTTTCCTTAGCCAACGCCTCAAGCGCGGCTACCAAATCTGCAGACATTAACTATCCTTTCTACCTTCAAAATCGAGACGGCCTTTGACCCTAGCTTTTTTGATATGTTTAAACTCAAGGACGTGAGAAACTCCCTCAGCCTCAATAGTGATTCGTTGTTGCTTGCTGTTTACTCCAGAAATAATACCCGTAAACTTAAGGCGTGGCTTGCTGATGACTTCATTGTCTACCGGCTCTACCAAGTTACCATCCAAGGCTATGACCGCTTCTTCACCCACGGCGCGCTCAAAGTGCCTCCAGGTGCGCAGCGATCTATCGATTCCTGGAGAAGAAATCTCCAGGGTATAGCTCCCTTTGCAGGGATCCAGTGCCTCGACTACCTCCGATATCCAGGCGTTGGCAGCTGCCACATCATCGAGGTTCAAGCCTTCTTCTCTGTCGATATAAATGCGCAGCAAAGCATTGCGCCCCGAGCCAGTAAACTCCAGGTCGACCAAGTCAAAGCCCTGAGCAGCAGCTGCAGTCTCAAGTGCTTGTAAGAGCTCATGTTCTTTCTTGCTTCGCATTACGCCATACCTTGCTGTTAATACAAAGAAAGCGGGTCAAAACAGCCCACTTTCCTTCAATCTGACTGGTTTGTCCGTCTGAGCAAGCCAAACGGGCGCCTTCATACAAAAACGCAGGAATATTTATAACATATTACGCTCCAACTTGCCAGTGCTCTATTGCCGCAAGTTAGGCAAGTTAGGCAAGTTAGGCAAGAATCAACGCAAGTTAGGCGAGAATCCGAAGATCGTTTCAGCTCAGTCTATACATCGTCATTCCGGGCTTGACCCGGAATCAATAATTCATGTTGGTAAGATTGAGGCTCGGAGGCCGCAATGACGGACAAAGTGTGAGCAGTGAACCGAAGATCCATACAGCAATAGTCAAAAAGAGCTACCTTTTAACTATGCTGGCAAAACCGCATTGAGGGCAGAAAGGGCAAGTAGGTGCGAATAGCCATATTCATTATCATAGCCTGCCACGACATGCACATTCTTACCAAGAACCTCAACTTGCCCAGGGGCAACAATGGAGCCGATGCCTCTGCCTATAACATAGGTGGATACCATCGTCTTTCTGTGCGACACGCGTAGATTGAGGGGACGGTCTTTTTCAAAATCTCGCAGGGCAGCCAAGACGTTATCTTTGTTAAGCTCTTTTGTTTGCTTTTCCTCATCAAACTCCATGACCAACGAAAGAATGGATCCGTTGGTCACTGGTACACGGCAAGAAATACCAAAGGTGTTTTCTATCTCTGGAAACATACTCTGGAGGCTTCTGGTAGCTCCGGTATCAGTAACAACGATGTTGTCCATACAGCCAAAACCATTGGCAAACTTGTGAGCATTACCGTCCAAAGAGAGCTGTGAGTTGGTTACCGCGTGGGTCGTATTAAGGAAGATATTCCTTGGCATACCAAAATCTCTGGAGAGCGCCTTGACAATAGGGGCAGCGCAGGTGGTGGTACAGCTTGCACGAGAGACTATGCTGAGCCCCGTATCGGCCTCGTCGTTGATTCCATAGACAACCAGCGGGGTGTCATCATTTGCCGGCGCACTCATAATGACCTTTTTGGCTCCTGCACTCAGAAAGCCTTGAGCCTTTTCCTTGGTGAGAAACTTGCCCGTGGCATCAATGGCCACATCAATGCCTAACTTGGCAAGGGGCAAGCTGCCCGGAACCGCTGCACCAAACACAGGGATCTCATACTTGAAATCTGGCACACTGTTGTCGAGCACCGAGCCTCTGTCTTGAAAGACAAGGTAGCCAAAGTGCCCATCGCTGATCTTTTCGCTCTCGTTTACATCTCGAGAATACACATCAAGAGGAAAGAATCGGTGCGTTGAGTCGTGTTCGATTTTCTCTGAAATCTCAATCAAGTTCTTGACGCCAGAGGCACTGACGCCTTTGAGTTGGGTCAGCTTACCCTGGCTTGCTAAAGCCCGCAGTATACTGTTAAAAATTCTGCCGCCCAAACCTGCAATAAAGAGTGTGTTAGACATAGCTACTCCCATTCAAATCGTTGACGCTTTTCGTGATGTCTTAATAATAACGCATATTGAACCTGCATCGTTTATAATGTAGGTAACGATGTTTTAGTTGGATACGGCAAGGAACAATCATGGCAAAGAAAAAAAGACCGCCGGCGGAACAAAAACTGACCGACTTAAGTCTTACTGGCATCCTCAAAGCCTTGGACGCTAATGATTTTGGCGAGGGTGCGCAGGAAGCTGAGTCAAATGCTGAGCTGGAAGTCAAGCCAGGTGCCAAGCCGAGAACTCAACCAAGTCAAGGCCGAGAAACCAGATCTGACGGCAGATCCAGCGGCAGACTTGACAGCAGGTCTGAATCCAACTCTGGGGCAAGGCCAGAAGGCAGGTCGGGCTCCAGATCGGGAACAAGGCAAGAGGCAAAGCCTCAGGGCAGGTCGAGCTCAAAGCCCGATGACGAGTCCGGAAATCAGGCAGGAACAAGATCTGGTTCCAGATCCCAAGGCAGGCCAGAGAATAAACCTCAGCCAAGGTCGGGAGCCAGGCCAGAGAGCAAACCGCAGTCCAGGTCGGTGGCAAGACCAGAATCTAGATCCGAAGGGCGACCCGATAATAAACCTGACTCCAGGCTGGACGGTAGATTTGATGCCAGAGCTGAGGATAGACCAGAAGGTCAATCTGAATCTCGGACGAGGACGAGGTCAAGATCCGAATCCATATCCGAATCCAAACCCGAAGGCAGGTCAGAAGACAGGTCAGGGGACAGGCGCAGAGGTAAACCAGAAAAGAATTCTTCATCTGCTTTTGACCCCAACGCAACCGTGGACTACAAGCAAGCTGGTTTGCCGTTTCCCGAATTGCCCTTTGCCGAAAGCGACTCGATCTTGCGCAGCAGTCAAGACTCGCGAGAAAAAGACACGAGCAACGCACGTCAGTCTGAGCCAGAAGACCGAGTCACTGGCTCGTCAAGCAATCAGGGCTCAAGGAAATCGCAGTCTGCTTCATCATCTGACGCTTCATCACGCTCAAGCGCTATCCGAGTTCCCAAAGCAGAAAAAAAGCCTCAGGCAGGTATCAAGCCACCTGCCGACAGCAAGCCGCAAGGCGAGGACAATCTTCGAGGACAAGTGCAGGCTGTATCTGGCTACCGCCCTGTAAATGTAGTACAGTCTGGTTACAGGATCAGAGGCGGCGGTAGACAACAGGGCTTTATGTCGCATTTCTATCTGGTAATTGCAGCAGGTGTGCTCCTCTTGGCGGTAGGTGCTGGGGTTGTGTATTCTGTAACCAACAATCTCGTAGATGTGCTTGCTGTTAATAGAAGTGGTGTGGAGTTTAGTTTGACTCAATCACAAACGCGTGAGGCTATCGACGGCCGTATTCCTGTGTTAGTTAACTACGTTGACTATACAATCGAAGAAACGGTTCACTCACTGTCTGAGGCTGGTCATCACGTTCTTACCAACGATCGCTATATGCCAGACTCGCTCGACACTGGTGCAGTAACCAGCGAGCTCGTGAGCATGCCGCAAGAAATGTCCGATAATCAGATGCTGGGCTACTACGAGGGTGGTTTTAACGCCTATTCACCCGAACAGCTCACTCAGTACTTCAATGGTGCTTTTATGCTGGATCTGGCACGAGGAGAGCTGGGCAGCTGGAACAAGCTCAGGTATGTCAATCTCAACGCCATCAGCATCGATGACGAAATGGCTCATCTCGCAACATTCCAGCAGCTTTCTGGAGATACCGTGACCATATCTGCGCAAGGAATTGACTCGCGTGGTAATATGGTTGTCCAAGGTCAAAAGGTCATAGAGGGCGATCGGGTGCTCTTCTTCAAGATTGCCGCCTGTCACTTTAAAGATGTTTACAACCCCAAGAGCCTCACTGAAGCGAGCATCTACATTACCTGCACAGTGGCAACCTACGACTTCTTTTCGGGAGTAGATGTAATTACCCCGGCATAGAGCCTCAGTACTCGTGCTCTTGGTCAGACTGCTCTTGGTCAGGCTTCTTCTTTGCTGCGCTGTTTTGACGTCTCTCGTAGTGGTGGGTGAGCACCGAGCTAAACAAACCAAGGCGCCATATAAACAAGGCCACCAGGATTATCAAGACCGCTACGTACACAATGCGCATGAAACTTTGGTCTTGAGCAATCAATATAGCAAGCGCTGCCAGCACGATGCTGATGCCATAGATAATCACTACGGTTCTTCGTTGAGAAAAGCCAAAGCTTATCAGACGGTGATGCACGTGCGCCTTGTCCGCCTTAAATACTGGCCTTCCCATGCGCAGGCGTCGAATGATGGCAGTAAAGGTGTCTATGACCGGAATGCCGGCGATTACCACGGGGATCAAAAGTGAGATGAGAGCAGTGGCTCTCACTACTCCAAAAAGCGAGACCAGACCCAGGCCAAACCCAAGAACCAGCGAACCGCTATCTCCCAAAAACACCTTGGCTGGATGAAAGTTGAAATACAAAAAGCCAACGCAGGCTCCCGCCAGAGCGACAGCCATCAAAGCAGCGTCCATGCTGCCTCGACTAAATGAGAGAATGCAAAGTGCCACAGCACAGATGGCCACAACGCCTGAGGCCAAGCCGTCCAAGCCATCAATAAGATTAATAATGTTGGCAAAGGCCACCAGGTAAAACACCGTGACAGGATAGGCCCAAATACCAATATTGATAACTCCAGCCTCAAAAGGATTGAGGAAGTGCGAGAAGAGGACTCCCGAGGTGCAGGCAATGATTGCTGCGGTAACTTGCCCCAACAGCTTGATAACGGGCTTAATCTGGAACATATCATCGATGAGGCCAACAGCAAACATAACGGCCAATGCCGCTCCTACGCCAAAATAATTGATGCTCTGGTTAAAGCCCCGTATGTGCAGCACATCTGGATACATCACATTAAGCACAACAATAAATCCAAGACTGAGCATCAAGCCAAAGAATAGTGCAACGCCCCCCAGGCGAGGTGTAGGCTGCGTATTGACTCGTCTGCCATCAGGGTAATCAATGGCATCAACGCGCTTTGCTATTTTCATGCTTAAGGGAGTAGCAACTACCGTGCCCACCAGGGCAATAAAGACTACTATTACAAACCAATACCAATCCAAATATGGACCTCCAGCGGGAGTGGGACAGTTATTACTTGAACTCTAATTATACGCCAGTTCCCCCCAAAAGATGCACACATAGGCAAGTGTGGTAATTGATGATGCTTTGTTGGGTTACTATTCGGGCAACTATTTACCATAAAGTGGCTGCATAGGCTGCCACTCGGGGTCTTTGATGATGGAGCGAGCCTCTTTCATGCCTTTTCTGAGCGCGGGTAAGCCTTCTTTGAAGTCTTTGGTAATAAAGAGGCGTATGAACTCCTTTGCGTAGGTGGCTGCGGTTCCCATGCCCCACAAGAATGGATAGTAGTCTCCGTAAAGCTGCATATAACGCGCCATGTGACCGCGGTTTCGCATGATGTAATACCGAATCATGTTTGAGGTCGAATTAAGCTTTCTTACGCTGCCGAGTTTGATGCTATCTATATGTCGCGTGCGCTGCATGAGGACATCATTAATGAGGATAGGTTTGGTGACCTGAGAGGCTAAATAGCCGTAGATAGTATCATCCCAGTAGATAAAAAAACGATAGTCGGGAATCCCAATACGCTCTATGACTGATCGATGAAAAAGTCCACCTTCAAAACAGGCAGTGTTCATAGGCCTGAAGTTCTCATCTTTTTTAAACTGAGAGGGAGCAACAGGATTAGGTATGCCAAGTTTTTCAATGAAGTGATACTGCCAGTAAAAATTGCTGCCATCATAGTTGTAACGTCGCCCTTGTATGGACAAGTGGTCATTTTCTAGAGCCCATGGCATCCAGGACACAAGCTTTTCCAGAGCATCGGGCAGGAGCTTTACATCATCATCCATAAGCCATACCCACTCTGCACCGGCTTGGTAGGCCAGATCCATTCCTTTACTAAAGCCACCGGAGCCTCCAGTGTTGGTAGGCATTGGTATCCAGATAACGCTGCAGCCAGGCATCTGCTTTCCCAGGCTTTTAATGAGTGCGCCCACTTCCTCATCGGCGTCATTGTCTATCACATAGACTTCTTTGGGCCAAAGAGTGTTTGCCCGTATGCTCTCAAGAAGAACCTGTAGTAATTCGAGTCGCTTATAGGTTACGACGACGATAGAGGTGTTGTCTTTGATTGATGTCATCGTGCCTCTGATTCTATGCTGCCTGTCACACACAGCTTATCCAGGTAGTCTATTTGAGCCAGAACGCTATCCGGCAAAGTCTGCGCCTACTACAACCAAAATATTACCTTCAAAAGAGTATCGTCCAAGCGAAGGTATTACTCTTCCGTAACCGAGGCGATTGCGAATGTCTATGGCAGCCTCTTGATCGGCGTCATCACGATATATGATAAGCGTTTCTGTGTACACATAGGCGTTGGCATTGCCGATTTCCAGCTGCTCGTAACCAGCCAGGGTCAGCATGCTGGAAACCGCATTGGCAGATCCTGCATAGCCGTATCCGTTACGCACAGAAACTGAGTAGAGACTGGTGTCAACGGTTGAATGTGCATTTGCGAGAAGATCTTTTGCGCGACCAGCAGCGAGATAACGATCGGCTACCTCTCCTTGGTAGGTTTGCGTTGAATAGTCAGGAAAGATGCCCGCATTGATGGAAGATATCAAGTCTCTGGTGGCGTATTCGTCTATGACAACAAAGGAAATGCCGTCGCGTGTAGCAAGCTCACTGGGGAGAGAGTACGTATAGATATCACCCTCTTGCATGCCGCGCAGTGAAGAGGCAATGGAGCCAATTTCATCCACTTTCATACTGGAGGTGGTCATCTCGGCTATCTTGGTAACCGTATTGATTATGGTAAGGGGATCCTCGCAAAGAACCTCCTTGGCAATTGCTTGAAGCATGGCACGCTGGTTGGCCTGTCTTTGAAAGTCGCCAATTTCATATTGGCGAGAACGAACAAACACCAAGGCGGACTGGCCATCAAGCACTTGCTCACCTGCATAAACGTCTACAGGACCAGCTTCTCTATCGCCGATGATATCGAGCTTGACATCAACGGTAACGCCACCTAAAGCGTCAACCACGCCAACAAAGCCCGCAAAATCAACTTGCGCGTAGGCAGATATGTCTACCCCCACAAGATCAGATACGGTTTTTATTAAGAGGGCAGGGCCAGAATTGGGTAAACCTTCTCTGCCTTCAAGCTCACCATAGGTATAGGCGGCATTAATCTTTTGTATGCCGTATCCCTCAAGCAAAACCATGGTATCGCGTGGGATGGAGATGAGCGCTGCGACTTTATTACCTGGGTGTACATAGGTCAAGATGATGACATCCGTACGAAAATTGCCGTTATCGTCTTCGTCCCAGTCGGTGCCAGCTAAAATCATCCAGAAAGGATCCTCTGGCGCTTGGCGATCAATGGTTACAGCACGAATTGACTGAATGTTAAGCCCGGCACCCGATGCAGTTCTGCTCAGCATGTCATTGAGGTAGGCAGCAAAGCCAAAGGCGGCAGTCGTTCCTGCAATGAGCGTAGCAATCAAGGTTACTGATATACCAATTAATATACGGCGTCTAAATGCGCGTTTAGAGCGCTGCTTGGCATACCCGTTTCCACGGGCACTACGCGAATACGACCCGGCATCATCGCTTAAAGCCGACCGTGCAGTCACCAGATTTATTTCATTACGATGGAGACTCCGTGACGTACGGTTGCTCCAGTTTTGTCCTGCCATACAAAAAAACCTATGTTTCTATATATACATACAAACGTGCTGAATGCTGATTATAGCTCAAAATGCCAGGGGTTTTCCTAATTGTAACCCTTCTCTAGAGCTACTTAAGCCTCTCTCCTTGCTCAATCGCTGCTTCGGCTGTGTCAGGGGGATGAGAAATTCGACAGTTTGCTACTCAATCGTTGCACCAAGGCTCCTCAGTTTTCCTACAAAATCCTCGTATCCGCGGTATATATGCCTCACTTCGGAGATGATGGAGCTTCCCTCAGCATTGATTCCCGCTAACACCAATGCTGCGCCTGCACGAAGATCCGATGCCTGCACTGGCGCTCCAGAGAGTCGCTTGACTCCTTCGACTATCGCATGGTGTCCTTCTATCCGGATATTGGCTCCCATACGATAGAGCTCGTCAGCAAACATAAAACGATTTTCAAAAATATTCTCCGTTATGACACTCACTCCCTCAGATAAAGCAGCAAGAACCATAAACTGCGTTTGCAAGTCCGTAGGAAACCCAGGATAAGGAAGTGTCTGCAAATCAACAGGTTGTAAGTTGCCTTGACGCGAGATGGTAACGCTTTGTTCTGCAATCTCAAGTGAGCAGCCCATGGCCTCAAGCTTTTTGAGAGGTAGGCGCAGGTGCTCAGGGTCAAAACCTTGCACCGTAACCGGTCCGCCTCCCACAGCTCCCGCTACCAAAAAGGTACCCGCCTCAATACGATCTCCTACAGTACGATAGCTGCTTACCGGGCGGTATCCATCCACGCCCTGTATGCATATTACCGGAGTGCCCTGCCCTTCTATCTGAGCGCCCATGGCTATCAAAAACTGGGCTAGATCACTGATCTCTGGTTCGGCAGCCGCGTTTTCGATAATCGTGGCACCCGGCACAGATGAGGCTACGATCATAAGGTTCTCTGTGGCTCCCACAGAGGGAAACCTCAGGGTAACCTTTCCAGCTTTGAGGCCAGAAGGCAAAACACTTGCATTGATATAGCCATGCTTATTCTCAAAGACAACACCCAAGGCTTCAAGAGCAGCAAAATGTAGATCCATTTGCCTCGAACCTATCTGACAGCCGCCAGGCATTGATACGCGAGCCTGTCCAAAACGCACAATGAGCGGGCCAAGCACGGCTGTTGAGGCGCGCATCTTATTAACCAGCTCGTAGGGAGCTTCAAAGCTATGCAAATTGCTGCAATCTATTGTGAGGGTGTCAGCATTAAAGCTTACCTCTGCTCCGAGATGCCTCAGCACATCAGCCATGATTTCTACATCACTGATTTGAGGGGTGTTGGTAATAGTAGTAGTGCCGGCGGCGAGGATTGACGCAGCCATGAGCTTGAGAACCGAGTTCTTTGCTCCCGAAACCTGTACCGTTCCTGTGAGAGGAGTGCCACCTTCTACTATGATGCGTTCTTCTGCCATGTGTATATTGTAGCAATAACCCGCCCGAGCCGTATCTCTGAGCTCATTAAAGTTGACAAGGGGGACGAGGCAGGACAGAGGGACGGGGCTAGTGTCCCAAACGCCCCTGTGGCTTCTGGGACACTAGCCCCGTCCCTCTGTCCCAAAAGCGGCTTATGTTACAGCCCCTAGATTAAAGTGAGGAGGTAGTTCTCCCATGAAATCTCGCTTTGGGCATAGGCTTTTGCGGGACTCCCCTCTTCGAGTTGGGCAAGATGGGCTTCGTTTGCAGCGATGCTCTGCATGCAGTCTTCTTTACTTATCTCTTCTAAGTTAATGGCTCGAGAAGCCAAGATGATGACCTTACGTCCGTCTACTTCGAGGTAGCCACCATCAGTTGCAAAGGAGGTAACTTCAGACTCATCCTCATTCTTGATGCGAATTACTCCACGTCGAAGCGTGCTCATTAAAGGCGAGCATTGATACATAAGCCCAATGTCGCCCTCGCCAGCTGGAGCGCTCACTAATCTCGCCTTTCCATTAAAGAGAAAGCTCTCGGGAGTTACTATGTCACACACTAAAGTATTAGTCATTCAAAATCCTCTTACGGCTTCCTGAAAGCGGCATCTTGCCATTCAAACAGCTGCTCAGCCTCAGTCATGTATCAGGTATACACTCCTATCGGCTTCGCCCCTGTTTTCAAGGCAATCTACTCGCTTGCA
>Ga0123356_10001619_pt1 | contig 24675 bp, 23 predicted proteins | sample TergutEmb28metaG_2_FD_92546 | JGI IMG/M metagenome (GOLD analysis project Ga0123356, IMG submission 92546) | Embiratermes neotenicus P3 segment gut microbial communities from Petit-Saut dam, French Guiana - Emb289 P3 | ecosystem: Host-associated > Arthropoda: Insects > Digestive system > Gut ...
ATGACGGCTCTTTCATTTCAGGCATATGGCCGTTTTTATCCGTTCAAGGGGACTTTCTTTCTTACCGGTATGTTAGGGTATGCAATGATGGTTACAGATTTTTCAGGCAAAATGGTTGTTGGAGGCAATGAAGCATCTCTTTCAGAGTCTTTTACCAGAGGTTATTTTAATTTTGGAGCAATGGTTGGATGGAAGATTAATTTCGGCGACAGCAGATTTTACTTTGAACCTTCTGTTGGATGGTTTGGCGCACTTGGGTTAGGCGATACTTTTGGAACGCAATTAGCCAAACATTTTGGAGATGATGATTTTGATATCAAAGGGTTTGATAAAAACTTTTTTAATCTGGAACACTTTCTTTTTGTAGGCGGCCCGCGCGTTGCTATAACGTTTGGTTTTAGGTTCTAATTAATTAAATTCAGCGTATTATGAAAAAAAGACAAATTGTATCTTTTTTAATTAGCACGCTGTTAATTTTATTTTTCCTGTCAGGCTGCCTTGGTACCTTTGGTACCACTCGTACGCGGTCATCTGAACAGAGCGATTGGATCCCCGTTCCTTCCACATTAACAATAACCGATGATTTAGAAGCTCAGCATAAAATTCTTTTGGCTTTTGCTCAAGGCTACCCCGATAAAATAACCGGTATAGAATTTCTTAATAATGACTGGACTATGCTGGTAAACGGCGTTCGTTTTTATTATGCCAACGGAAGATTTTTACCCGAAAGACTGCGCGGACAATGGGCAAATTATCTCCCATATGATTTTTATACCTATCCGTTTGCCGGTACAGAAGCCCAAAGGCGTGTCTTTTTAAACAATCCCGTTTATTCTGTCGGCTCATCGTTTTTATTTGATGCATTATACGAATCGCCGACAGAAGATGAAAGCTGGGACTTGCAGGAAAAATATTCTTTCTTTGGCGTAAAAATGCTGGTTCATCCGCACATAGTTCCAAAGCTGGATAGCGTATCGGAACAAATACGCATTGCCGCCAGAACAGATCGAACCATTAATCCATGGATAGCGGAACTGCATACAGGCACTCCGAGTTTTGGATGGAACTGGCGTGTTATAGCAGGAACAAGCAGGCGCAGTAATCATTCTTACGGCATTGCCATCGATTTACTGCCAAGAGATTTACGGGGACGCCTTACTTACTGGCAATGGAACGAAGAACAGCCCCCAATAAACCGTAACACATATTATATGCCGCCCGAAACCGTTATAAGAATTTTTGAAGAGCATGGTTTTATCTGGGGCGGCAACTGGGCTTTAATAGACACAATGCATTTTGAATACAGACCGGAGATTTTACTGTTGAATGGATATGATGTTAAGTGAAAAAAAAGAGTATCTTACTCAGCAATTAATTACATACCTTGGCAATAAACGTTCTTTATTGGATTTTATTGGTAATGGGATAAATATTGTACAAAAAAGAACGGGCAAAAAAAAATTAAAAATATTTGATGTATTCAGCGGTTCCGGTATTGTCGCAAGATATTTCAAGCAGTTTTCCGATTTGTTAATTGTTAATGATTTGGAAAAATACTCTAAAGTAATAAATGAATGTTATTTATCCAATGAAAGCCAACTAGACATCTCTTTATTGCGCGAATATTATCGGGAAATAATTAATGTATCAGTAAAGGAATTAAAAAGCGGCATTGTTTCGGAATTGTATGCCCCAAATGATGACAAAAACATTAAATTAAACGAACGCACTTTTTATACGCGCAGAAACGCAATGTATATCGATACAATCAGGCAATTAATTAACAACATACCGCAAAACGAACAAAAGTTTTTTCTGGCGCCTTTATTGTCGGAAGCGTCGATACATGCAAATACATCCGGGGTTTTTAAAGGATTTTATAAAAACAAGGAAACCGGTATTGGGCAATTCGGCGGTAAAAAACAAGATGCGTTATTCAGGATTACAGGCGATATACAATTGCCGTTTCCCGTATTTAGCAATTTTAACTGCGAAACAATGATTTGCAATGACGATTCAAATGAGGTTATAAAATCATTGCCGGAAGTTGATGTGGCATATCTGGATCCGCCGTATAATCAACATTCATACGGATCAAATTATTTTATGCTAAATTTAATTTTGGATTATAAGTATCCCGAAAAAACAAGTGAAATATCCGGCATACCGGAGAATTGGAATCGTTCAGCTTATAATAAAAAAGCCCATACATTAAATGCGTTAACTCATCTTGTAGAAAATATAAAAGCAAAGTATGTGTTAATTTCGTTTAATTCGGAAGGTTATATCGGCACTGAAGATATGAAAAATATGCTGGAAAGATTCGGCAGCCTTGAAGTATTGGAAACAAAGTACAACGCTTTTAGGGGCAGCAGGAATCTAAACAACCGTGAGATTCATGTAAAAGAATATTTATATTTACTGGAGAAAAAATAAACCCCTCGAAATCGAGGGGTTTGTATGCACTTTCTTTAAACTTTTTTCTTACTCTGCGTTCTTTGCGTCTCTGCGTCTCTGCGAGAAATCTTCTGCGAACTACCGCTTATCCAATCCGGTGTACTGCAGATGAGGCTGCACGCACTTATAGGCAGGGCGGATGATTCTGCCGCCTGCAATAATTTCTTCCAGGCGGTGAGCGCACCAGCCGGCAATGCGGCTTGTTGCAAAGATCGGCGTATTCAAATCTTCGGGGATACCAAGCATTTTGTATACAAAGCCTGAATAAAAATCTACGTTAGTGCAGATGTCTTTATCAGAACCCTTAACCTTTTTAAAGACTGTCGGAACAAGCTGTTCAATAAGGCAATGAAGATTAAATTCTTTTATCATGCCCTTTTCTTCTGCCAGCGATTTTGCCTTGTCGCGTAAAAGACTTGCGCGGGGGTCTGTTATTGTATAAACAGCATGACCCTGACCGTAAATCAACTTTGTGCCGTCGTATGCCTGACCCTTAAGAATTTTTTCCAGGTAGGCGGAGACTTCTTCTTCGCTTTCCCAGTTTTTTACGTTCTTCTTAATGTCGTCCATCATTTCGATTACTTTTGCGTTTGCTCCGCCGTGTTTGTAACCCTTAAGAGAGCCAATGCCGGCTGCAATTGCAGAGAATGTATCCGTGTCAGACGAAGTAACAACATGCACTGTGAAGGTTGAATTGTTACCGCCGCCATGTTCGGCATGCAGAACAAGAGCAAGATCCAAAAGCTGCGCTTCGTACCGGGTATATTTTTTATCCGGCCTGATTAACGAAAGCAATGTTTCAGCCGCAGACAACGAAGGATCAACCTGGTGAATAATAAGGCTTTCGCGGTCAAAGTTGTGTTTTTTTGACATATACGAATATGCCGCAATACTTGGAAAACGCGCGATTAATTCAACGCACTGACGCAGAACATTTTCCGGATCCTGGCCTTCGGGATTTTCATCGTACGGATACAGAGCAAGCACCGATGAAGCGAGCTTGTTCATAATATCGCGGGATGGCGCTCTTAAAATTACATCTTCTATGAAGTTTTTTGGAAGAGCCCTTAGTTCTCCGATTAACTTATTAAAGTCGTCAAGCTGTTTTTTATTCGGCTGTTTTCCAAATAATAAAAGGTAAACAGTTTCTTCAAAACAAAAACGGTTTTGGCTTGCAGCTTCAGCGGCAATTTCTACAACATCGATTCCTCTGTAAATGAGCTTGCCGGGAACGGCAACTTTTTTTCCATCTTTGACATCGTAGCCGTATACATCGCCTACGCGCGTAAGTCCGACAAGTACGCCGGTTCCGTCATCATTGCGAAGACCCCGTTTTACGCCAAACTTGGTAAATAATTCCGAATCGATATAATCGTTGCCGGATATTTCCTTTAGATGCTCTTTCAATTCCATAATAATTCACTCCTTCTGTATTATTTGTTTTTGTCTTCTTCTCGTATTTCAACGCGGCGGATTTTTCCGCTTATGGTTTTTGGAAGCTCGGTTACAAATTCGATAATTCTTGGATACTTGTACGGCGCAGTTGTTTTCTTTACATGGTTCTGTAATTCAATTTTAAGTTCTTCCGACGCAGTAAAACCCTTTGCAAGCACAACAGTCGCTTTTACAACAGTGCCGCGTTCTTCATCGGGAACGCCTGTGATGGCGCACTCAAGCACCGCAGAATGTTCCATAAGAGCGCTTTCAACTTCGAATGGTCCAATGCGGTAACCGGAACTTTTAATAACATCGTCATTGCGTCCGACAAACCAATAGTAGCCGTCTTCGTCTCTCCACGCGACATCGCCTGTATAATAAATGTTGTTATTCCATGCGCTGGAAGTTAAAGCCTCGTCACGGTAATATCCGCCGAACATTCCATATGGCTGGCGTTTATCAGTCCTTACTACAATCTGGCCTTCTTCGCCCATGTCGCAGGACTTTCCATCTTCGCGTAACAGATCGATATCGTATCCCGGCGCAGGTTTACCCATGGAACCGGGTTTTGGTTCCAGCCACGGCCATGTGCAAAGTGAGACTGTAAGTTCTGTCTGCCCGTAACATTCGCGCAGCTTTATGCCTGTGCCTGCCAAAAATTGTTCAAAGATTTCAGGGTTTAACGGTTCGCCCGCAACACTGCAATGTTTAAGCGCGGAAAAATCGTATTTCTTTAAATCTTCCTTTATGAAGAAGCGGTATATTGTAGGCGGCGCGCAAAAACTTGTCAGTTTGTATTTGCTGATTATTTCCAGCATTACTACAGGAACAAAGCGATCGTAATCATAAATAAATATGCCGGCTTCGCACAGCCATTGCCCGTAAATGCATCCCCATGCGGCTTTTGCCCAGCCCGTATCGGCGACAGTAAAGTGCAATCCTTCGGGTATTACCCTGTGCCAGTATTTTGCAGTCGCTATATGTCCAAACGGATAGGCAAAGTTGTGACGCACCATTTTTGGCATTCCGGTTGTGCCGGATGTAAAGTAAAGCAGCATGATATCATCGTTTGTGTTTACTGTATTTGGCTTTTGGAAATCATGCGAAGCGCTGTTCATTGCAGGCTTAAAATTAACCCAGTCTCCATACGCTATGTCTTGATCTTTGGAAGCATGAACAGACAGCATAAATGCCTTGTATTGCAGTTTTGTCTTTATGTTGGCTTCCGATTCATCAATACGCTTCATTAGATCGATATCATCTACGCAGATAATAGCCTTGATATCTGCCGCGTTGCACCTGTAAATGATGTCCTTGGTAGTAAGAAGGTGCGTTGCAGGAATTGCGATAGCGCCAAGTTTGTGCAGCGCCAAAAGCACCGGCCAGTATTCCCAGCGGCGCTTTAAAATTAGCATGACGGGATCGCCTCTGCCAATTCCGGCTTCGCGCAATACATTGGCGGCCCTGTTTGAATAATCCCTCATTTCTGCGAATGTGAATGCCGCATCCGCTCCTTTTTCGTCGCACCATTGCAAGGCGCGTTCGTTTGGTTTTGATTGCGCAAGCACATCAATTACGTCGTACGCAAAATTGAAATTTTCAGGGATATTGATGGTATAATTCTTATAAAAATCCTCGTAGGATTCAAAATCTGTTCTTGGCAAATACTTGCTAAGCAGTGACATAAAATTCTCCTATAGTAAGACGGTTAATCCGCCGTGATTTAGAAAACAATGGCCAGAAAGCGAGCTGCTTTTCCGCCCAAAGCCTTCATACCATGAGGCTCGGTGGAATTGTAATAAACGCAGTCGCCGGGATTGAGTTCAATATCATGGCCGCTGATTGAAATCAGCAGCCGCCCCTCCAATAGATAATTAAATTCCTGTCCCGGATGTGTGTTTATATTTATTGGTTTATTCTCGGTTTCAGCAGCCGCTTCAACCAAAAACGGCTCGGCTTTTTTATTGTGAAAATTGTAAGCCAGATTCCAGTAACCGTACATTGGACGGCGGCTTACTTCCGGAGCCTCTTTGGCGCGCGTAACACAGAATGTTTTTAATTTTGAAGCCTTGCCGCTTACTAACTCCGACAAGTCTACTTTAAAACGCGCAGCTATTTCTACAAGAGCGCCTACAGAAAAATCTTTCTCGCCTGTTTCCCATGCAATATATTCAGTCGGATCAAAGCCCAATTCTTTTGCCAGCGCTTCGGCGGATAAGCCTTCGATTTCTCTTAGCACCCGTACCCGGGCTGCTATTTCTTTTACATCTTCTTTCATCAATCTCCCCCTGACCGCTTAAGTTCAAGCAGTCGTACGAGTCTCCACTGTCCCGTTGGAACGGGCAATATAGACCATTGGCGGTTTTCGGGTAAAAAACCCGTTTTCCACAACGCCGGGGATTTGATTTAATTCTGTTTCCATTAAAGAAGGGTTTATCCGAAGGTTAAAACGGATGTCCAGAATTACATTTCCATGCTCAGTAATAACAGGTCCGGCTTTTCGTACCGCCTCTCTAAGTATAACATTTGCGCCAAGTTTTTCAAGTACTTTCGTAACTTGTACTCTGGCTGCAGGGATAACTTCTACAGGAACGGGGAAGCCTCCTCCAAGACTCTCTGTCAGCTTGGATTCATCTACGATAACAACAAACTCGGATGAGGCATATGCGGCTAACTTTTCTATTAGATGAGCGCCGCCGCCGCCTTTTATAAGGTAATTCTGCGGGTCTACTTCGTCTGCGCCGTCTATTGTCAAATCCAGCCCTGATGAAAGTTCTTTCGAATTAAGGGTGTAAAAAGGAATATTTAGTTTTTCACATTCAATTTCTGTTTGAAAACTGGTCGCAAACGCGCAAATGTCGCATAACGTCCCCCGGGACATAAGCTCTCCCACCCTTCTAACCGCGTGAATGGCAGTTGAACCGGTTCCCAAACCGAGCTTCATGCCGCTTTTTACCATGTTGTCAACCGCAGCTTTACCCGCCGCTTCTTTCATCAACCTGATCGTATCTTGTTCCATGTATTGGCTCCTGAGGTATTTATCTGAAATAAAAGTTTTTCGGGGATTTCGCCCCCTGTAAAATGTGAATATTGTAAACAAGCCTGACGAATAACCATATCGTATCCGTTTATTGTTTTGCAGCCGGCGACCATAGCTCTTCTTAAAAATGGCGTAACAGCCGGAGTATATATTAAATCCATTACAGCTTCTTTCCCGGAAAAAGAATAAAGCTCCAAAGGATCTGATGCTTCATATCCTTCCATTCCGGCAGAAGTGGTCTGGATTATTATATCACTATATTTGGAAATAAGGTCGATTCCTTCGCTGTCTCCCCCGTTTTTCGGAAGGCCTCCCCAGCGGAAATTATACTGCGAAGCGAGAGTTTTTGCTTTATGCACAGTGCGGTTTAGAATTAGGGCTTTGCCGCCCAAACGGTGCACTTCCGAAGCTACAGCGCACGCTGCGCCTCCGGCTCCTATAATGGTTATTTTTTTATTTTTTAAATTTTTCTTGCCTAAAAATGCAAGAAGCGATTCGGAAAAACCGGCGCAGTCTGTGTTGTCACCGTACCATCCGGTATCGGTGCGGCTTATTGTATTGCATGCGCCGACGAATTGCACAACCGGTGAATATTTTGCAAGTTCGGAAAGAACTGCTTCCTTGTACGGCACCGTAATCGAGAGCCCCTGAACTTCCAGTTGTTCGGCAAGTTCCAGCATATCGGTAATTGAATCAGCGGGAAAAGGCACATATACAGCGTCTATATTTTCCAGACCAAAAATTGTGTTAAAAAACCAGGGACTAACGCTTGCTTTTAGCGGATAACCAACAATGCCGTAAATTTTTGTTTTATTGGTGATTTTTCTGCAATGGTACAATTCTGACAATTCGCGGACATCCATTTGTCCCGGGGCTCCTGCGATTTCACTTTCAGATAATGCGCTGGAATATGTTAAAAAAGATCCAAACTTTTCCGCGAGGATTCTTGAATAAATACCGCCGTGCCCCATGCAGACTAAAATTTTATCCTGGTCTGTAATTTCTTTGGATGCTTTGTGCATTTTTATTACATCACTTGTGGATTTTACCGAGACAGCCAATTTAATAATCTCATCTCCGGATCGCTGCATGGATTTTATTTTTTCATGGATGTCACTCGCAATACCGTTTAAACAATGACAGGAACGGATAATTCTTGTTCCAAATGTACGCGCAGCTTCTTCAAGACTCGGCACATCAAAATCATCTTCTATATCGATATATGCAAAATTAAATCGACTGTCGGCGTTTGCGTAGGCAAGTCCGTTTGCAAGCAGTTTGACTCTTACGCCTTCGCCTCCTGTAAAATGTCCTCCGTCGATGTCACGCCTGATTGTTAAAATAACAGGAAGGCCGGCAAGTTCGGGGAAACGCCTTATGTAAAGACGCTCGTCCGGATCAAGGCAATCTACCCGTAGTTCGGCAAGATCGGTATATTTACGGTACTTATCCAGTATTTCCAGGTTTCTATTAATTGTTTTTGCAGTCAGGCATAAGCAGATTTTTGACACTGGTTTCCCCTTAGAAATCGGAGCGGTATATGTATATCGCTGTAACAACTCCCGAATTGGTTGAATTGCTAAAATTAATTCTTATCATAAGAGGCCAGTTGTTTCCGGCTACTGACATGATAAGATGATCGCCCCTGTCTTCCGTTGCGCTTCCCGGAAGCGAATTACCCAGAACGATTAATACAGCCGATTTTCTGTCGCCGTTTGATATGCCGTGCGTGGACGCAATTTTAACCTGCCAAATACGATCTCTGTAAACGTAAAAATCCGCGCCGTTATATTGAAAGACAACATCATCCTGCCAAACCTCGTTACCTCTTTCGGCAATAACAGATCTTGGCGGACCAAATCGTTCCAATAGATCCGCCATCATCATGCCGACAAGGGAGAGCTGCTCTTCATTACTAAGACCCGTGTACACCGGCCGATTCTGCGCAAACAGGGAAAAAGCGAGAAAAAACAATATCGATAATAAAAGCGCCCTTTTCATACCATATAATAGCAGAAATTCCATTACCATTCAATAAATACCCAGACATTACTGTTGGCTCGCAGTATTCCATCTGCAGAAATCCACACATTAATGCCGGGGTTAAGCTGAAAGATAGGTGTTTCTTCTTCTGAAAATGCAAGGGGTTTGGCAAAAGGGGAGCTTCCATACCAGGGACCCGCCTTGCAGTCTGCAGGAATCGGAATAACCGCAGCTTCAGTTGCCTGCGGGACAAGACGGCGTCTGTCAAAATTGCCTGCAACGGTTCTTTCGGCTACAGAACGCCAATCGACAAGCCAGGGGTCTTCGCAGACAGCCTCGCTTAGCGTCTCCGGCGTAAAAAGTTCCCGAAACCGCGGCCAGTCAAAATTTGAAGGAAGACGGGAATAATTATCTTCGTTGGCAAGAGCCAGTTCCCAATAAAAGACCGTATCCACACCCGCTTCCCAGCTTAGGCGCAAACGATTGCCGCTGACATCAAATGGGAAAAGAGCCCCTGCAGGTTTAAAAAACCCGGGGATCAAGTTGTGGTTAGGCCAATAAGGCCAGGCCGTCACAGGGTTAGTCCATGTTACCGGCAGTTCAATTTCTAAACTGCCAAAACTGCTATCAGGAACATCCGCAATTTGTTTCCGCCCGCCGGGGTCTACCCATTCTAGACGCCACCATGGTTCGCCAAGAATAGACACCCAGGACTCAGGCGGCTTGGGCAGTTCCAGAACATATCCGGAAGGAAAACGATCTCCGCAGCCTGCAAGCAAGCTTGCTGCAAGCTGAAGAGCCATGACCAAGAGAGTTGTTAGTTTGATTTTATATGTTTTCATACCTATATATGGCGCAGCCCTGCGTGGCGCTTTAGTGAAAATGAAAAAAATTTGCATTTTTTTACCAAATATATCATACTTAAATAAATGGCAGATACAGGCATTACAAACTACATCGAAAATCTCCGTCAAGTTCTCTCGGCCAGGAAGGATTGGCTCGAAAGGGTCGAATTAGTCAAGCTAAAAGATGATTTGAGGATGTTTCAGGGCGCTTTTGCCTCGGTATATAACATTTTTCTTAAGAAAAAGTCGATAGACGAGGATCCGTACAAGCAGGAAACCAAAATCAGCGAGCTGGAAGTGCCCGATGTCACGCCTTTTCAGGAAGTAAAGCGTATAGAGCAGCTTTCCATTCGGCTCTCGAATTTCGACAGTCAATTGGACTTTTTGGTCAATTTCTACCAATTAAGCGTAGATTTCCTTAATCTTGACCGTATAAAACGAATAGTAGGACTCATAAGATATATCGATTGGGTAAGCCTCTCGCCGGATTCACAATCCCCCATGACCAAGGCAGTCTCGGAACTGACCATGCATTCAAAAGTAGGGGTTGATGGAATTACCCTCAGTATTATCGGGGAAAGCCTTACAAAACTATCCAAATCTACAGCTTCCGCAATGGCCACGTTAAAAGAACTCAATATCTACTACAGAGAAACATACAAACTCAATATCCGTCAGCATATTACTCATTCAATGACCGTAAATGAAGCGACAGCCGAAAATATCAGGAAAAAAATGCCCTCTGTAATGCCGGGTTCTCCTTTTTACAAGGAACTGATAGAAGAGATTTACAAGGAAGATTATTCAAACAACAGCATGGAAATAAGGGACGCTATTTTGACATCCCTTATCGTCAAAGAAGAAAAGCCAAAAGCGGCAAAGGCTGCTGTAAACTACAAGCAAATCCTTTTAGACGGTATTCAGGTAATCGGCGGCGCATCAAGTTCACTAACGGAAATTATTGCGAAATTGCAGGAAAACCAGACCGTAATGGAAAGCCGAAAAAAAGGCTTTTTTGAAGCCATAAAAGAGTTAATCAGGCAAATTACCAATGCCGAGCCTGAAGAAGTTATCTATAACATAGAAAAAATGGATGATACCAAGGGAGTTCCTGCCAAAGAAAAGCTCTTTTTTCATCAATTTATGGACGATTTGGAGAAAAAAACCAAGATTTTAAACAGTTTTGTACGAGGCCCTGCCTATCAGAAGCTTTCTGCAATGGCCGAAGACCAGGTAATTGGCTATCTGGAAAGAAACATCAAGGAAGTAACCGCCCTTCATAAAACATTGGGCGCATTGGATGATTTCTTTAAAACCAATGTTGTTATAACGGACAGGGAAAAAATCAAGGGAATAAAGCCTGAACTATCGGCCGTAAAGAATACTTTCGTAAAGGCTAACCAGTTACTGTATGAATATAGCGCCCAAAAAGAGGCAGAAGAACAAATGAAGCGCCTTGGGGTCAATCCAGCCCTGGCAGGACAAGCTCAAGTTGAGCCCCCAACCTCATCTAATTCCTGATTTATAAAGTACCGTTTTTTTATTAAAAAACCTGAATTTATCGGTTTTTTTGGTATAATTACTTGCCGATAATAGAACAAACAGGTAAAGAATTTGTCTACTTTTTTAAAGCCGGTTTTGGCACTAGTAATATCCATTCTCATTTTTGCCGGATTTACATGGCTTGTGGACACCGAGTTATCAAATTTTATTCAGACACGTTTTTATAATCCTTCTGTTGTAAGATCCTATATAAAAGGAAATGCAGTAGATGCAGAGATCGTTCATAGTCATATTGTTGAGCTGCAGGAAAAGTTTCTTGCGACATTATCCGAACCGTCTGTACGCAGCAGTTTTCTTTATAATCAAAGCGCCAATGATATTTTTGAACGTTCCAGGATTTTCGGCATACTGCTGGAATCCACAGGAGGACTTCAGTCTGTACAATTTGTAGATGCCGGCGGAACAAGGCTTCACTTTTCTACTTCGGCGCGGGATATAATTAATCAGAACCGCGATTCTACTTCTTTTAGAAATTACAACGAAGACCCTCTGGCATTACCCTTTGAAATAGTAAGCGTTCCCGATAACGGCAGCCCAAGATATATACTGGATGAAACAGGCGAACGAATCATTTTTTCATACCCGTTTACCGACTCGATGGATGTTTACCGCGGAACAGCTCTCTTTAACATGACGATTAGGGCTTTGGCTGAAAGACTTATCGCCGAAGGCCGTTTGAAAGTTAGTGATGACGTATCGGTAATAGGAGATCCGCAGGGAATCATACTTGGAAGTCCCGACATAACAAAACTGGATATTCACGAAAAAGTTGCGGAAGTTTGGAACAGGGGAATGATGGATCGCGTTGTTCTTGATTCCGAAGATTCCGGGGTTAATTATTCATTAATCTCTTTTAAAACAGATCATGGGGTTTTCTTTGGCCGCCTGATAAACGATTATCTTTTTTCTGTCTCTGAACCCATGAAGCTGATTTTAAATCTTTCCATATTCCTTACTTTCTTTTTAACATTGTTCTTTTTGATAAATCTAAAGCCGAATCCCACAACAGTTGTACGGAATAGGCTAAAACGCCTGAAAGACAGTCTCTTTAACCAATTATATGTAAATAAATCCAGCCACGACAGGGCAAAATGGATACTTGAACTTGAACAGCGCCGCGATGAAATTCGCACAGAGCTGAAACATAATATCAAAATTAATAATCGTCTTGATACGATTCTAAACTCCATCATTGATAAATCCTGGGATGAATTACTGGCTGTTATGAAAACAGGCAGCGGCGGTATTATCATTCAAAGAGCAGAAAAAGCTCCTGTTTCTGAAGAAGCGCGAACTCCGGGAGAAGCGGAAGAAATTGAAGAAGTAGAAGCGCTGGAAGAAGTAGAAGAAATTGGTGATGAAGCAGATGAAATAGAAGAAGCGCAGGCGCTTGATGATGTCGAAGAAATTGATGAAATAGAAGATATAGAAGACATCGAAGACATAGAAGATATCGAGGAAATTGGAGAGGTAGAAGAAGTTAACATAATTGACGTAGCTTTGCGCGAAGCTATGACAGAACCTGTTAAACAAAGAAGAGGACTTCTTGGCCTTGCAAGTAAATTTATCGGCAGAGAAAAACCAGCCACTCCATCTTCCGGCGCAGGACTTCTGGCTCGCGCAAGCAGGGTAAAACCAACCCGCAAAGGACTTCTGGCTCTTGCAAGCGAAATCGAACTTGACCGCGGAGAATATCCTGTTATGGACGAAGAAACAACAGAATTGCTAATGAATATAGATATCGTATCGCCGTTCTCATCCATGTTCTCGTCGCTGGAAGAAGACTGATAGCGGCTTAGTTAACCATCTCTGATAACGTTATTAAATTTACAGTCCCTTGCTCATTGTCTGTATTTAGAAGTTCATTTGTAAACTTGTTTTTTGCAAAAATATACATATACATTTTATTGCAATTGAACAAACTTACAAGTTGCCAACTCGTAAGTTGCCAACTCATAAGTTGCATTATAACGCATAATCTGCAAGTATGCAAGGGTTGGGGTAATAATCTATACATATGGAAAAAATCAACTTAAATATTGTCTAAAAATGCCTTCCAGGGCGGAATTCAGCTTGATAGTAATGTCTTTTGAAAGGTTGGCAACCAGTTCTTTACTGTCAGAGGGCACAAGATTGCCCTTGAAAAGCTCAAAAACTTCTACTTCAAGCACTTCTGCTATTCGTGCCAGAATATCGGCTTTTGGGTATTTTGTCCCTCGTTCTATGCTGCTAAGAAAAATAATGGAGATTTCCGCTTTTTCTGCTAATACAGCCTGAGTTAACCCTTTGTTAGAGCGTAGAAATTTGATATTTTTTCCCAAAATAGCTTTTACAGCCCTTCCATCCATGTTTCATACCCCTAACCCCTTTATTAAATATTGAATTAATTATCTTGACAAAAATCTATAAGGAATATACTATTCTTATAAGGAATAGTATATTCTATGAAAAAATGTCCCTTGTATGAGGGACAAATGCTATGGAGGGCTATTATGTCAGTAAATGTTGGAACTCTCCCACGTTTTAGGGACAGGATCAAGGATGCTTTCGGTGTTAGAACCACAGCGACAGCAGGAAGTGTTTTTACAGCAGGTAAAATGGAACTGTTCATCCAGTTGTTCATTCTCTGTCTTCTCACTTTTGTAACTTTTGGTATCGGTTTTGCATGGTTTTTTGTAAAGTTCATGAAATGGGTTTACTCTCGTACAAAAATCAATGGAAAAGCAATATCCTTTAACGCTACAGGTGGACAATTATTTATTAAACTCCTAATTTGGGGTCTTTTATCTGTTGTCACATTTGGAATCTATTTAACCTTCTTTTACCTTAGAGGGTTTTGCAAATTCATTGTTGAAAACACGCAGTTTGAGGGCGAAGCAGGTAAATCCGAATTCCAGGGTGGTAAAATCGAATGGTTATTGGTACTTTTGGCCTTTGGTAATCCTATTGTGTTGATTTTTGCACCCACTCTTATGCTCAGCTACATTTTTGGCAACAGTGTTATTAGCGGTAAAAAACTCACTTTCCATCTCAGTGGTATGAGTTTTTGGGCGCAGGGTGTTTACTGGTCAGTAATGGGTATTATTACTTTGGGCTTCTACTTCTTCCTTGGTGCTCCGTTCTATCGTTCATGCATTGAGTTTGTTGTAGAAAATATTTCTGTTGGAGAATAAAAAAAAGGCTTATAGCCTTGGTACCTTGCTGCTACGAGTTTCCTGACTTATAGTAGCAGCAAGGTACTGTTTAATTTAGTATTAATATTTAATCTTTACCGCATTAGAGCGCGCGGATTAACTGTGGCTCCGTTTCTGTAAACCGTGAAGTGTAAGTGCGAGCCTGTGCTTTGGCCGGTGTTGCCTACATCGCCTATGCGTTCTCCCTGCCCAACATAAGAGCCTGTCCTTGTACGGATAACACTTAAGTGGCCGTAAAGCGTACGGTATCCCGCATGATGATTAATTATTATATAGTTACCCAAAACTCTGTCAAATCCAATTCCGCTGACGCGGCCGGCCATTGCTGCCCTGACAGGCGTTCCTGTGCTTCCCCTGATGTCTATACCGTTGTGGAATTGGCGGCGGCTTCTGTTAAATGGGTCTCTTCGCCATCCATAACCTGAAGTTACAACGCCATTTATTGGCCAAATAAATAAATCGCCGTTAATTTCCTGCAATCTTTCCCAGGAAAGACGCGCTCCGGGAATAAAAATGTCTTTTCCTGCAACAACTTCATCCGAAAAAAGCTCATTTGCAACCCGAATAGCATCGCTGTCGGCCTTATATCTTTCGGCTATTTCGTCCAGGGTTTCCCCGTTTCTGACAGTATGGAAGATACCGTCCTGGTTAGGTATTCTTAGTACTCTTCCTACCTGTAAAAGCCTTGTATTTGCTATTTTATTTACAGAAATAATCGTATCTTGATTTAAGCCAAAACTCATGGCAAGGCCGCTTATGTTTTCTCCGCGCTGGATAGCGTGTGAATTATAGAGCAGTACCCGATTTCTTGTAAGGGAATCCAGTTCAACAGCGATTTCCATGGATGCAGGGGTGAGCATAATGTCACTTTCTGCCTCTAAAGGGTCTTCCTGAGAAAGGTATCCGCCGCCAATACCATGCCTGTCGGCGTTGCGATCCCCTAATTTTATATATTGGCCCGGGTTTATTATTACAATAAGGCACAGAACGGCTGCCAGCCTGAAGATATCCCTGCCTGTCAATCCCAAAAAGACCTGTTCTTTTTCGTTAATCGATATCATAACCTTATTTTAAACTATTTCACTCCCTCATGCAATATCGTCTTCGGTCTCCAGCATTTTAAGCAAATCCCGGATTTCGGCTGCCTGCTCGTATTCTTCCTCGGCAATAGCCTGCTCCAACTGCTCTTTAAGAGACCTATATTGATCATCGGTAGCTTCTTCCAGGTCATTTATAAAGAATGCAAGGGGAACGCCAGTTTGTTCTATTATGGAAGAAGCCAGATAAATAGGGCATTTCCTGCGGGCAGCGATGGCAAAAGCGTCAGAAGGGCGGCTATCCAGGATAAGGGGCTTTTCCTTTGTATATTCGCCGCCTGTTATGACCAGCCGTGCATGGAAAACATCGTCTTTTAGCTCATAAACCTCTATTTTTTTGATAGCAAGATTCACATTAGAGAGCATATTTATGAAAAGATCGTGAGTATGAGGCCTGGACAGGCTCATGCCTTCCTTGCCGATAAGGATAGACTGCATTTCCAGGGTTCCGATGAAAATTGGAACCGCAATTTCCATGTCTTTTGGTTTAAGTAATATGGCATTCCCGTGACTTGTCTTTAGAATTGACCATATTTCACTTATTATCATTGCTTTCATAATATTACTACCGTTTTGATTATTAACTAATCAGATTGATAAAACCGTCCAATTTAGCGCGGCTATTTTCGTTAATGGATCCGAATATTTCCCTTGTTTCATTTAAAAAAGCCAGGCCTTTTTCTTCCGCTTCAGAAAAAATATCCGCATTCTTTAGAGTGTCGATTAATTCTTCTACTTCCGGGGCGCTGGCGCCATCCTGCTTTGCCGCATGAAATTGATAGAAAATCAATTCCCGTTTTTCAGGGTATTTATGCATATATAAGAGCACAGGCAGCCCCTTTTTGCCTTCAACCACATCATCACCGCGCTTTTTGCCCGGAATCCCTGTTGTTAAATTTTTCACGTCATCCAGTATCTGAAAACCAACGCCCATTTTGTCCGCCGCTTCGCTTAGCATTTCTACTGTTTTCGGCGGAGCGCCTGCTGCCATAGCGCCTAATTCCACTGCGAGACGGGCAAGGCTTCCTGTCTTCATTCTGCACATTATATAGTATTCTTCTATGCTTGGAACAATGGATATGTTTCTATGCCAGTTAATATCCATAGCCTGCCCCAGATGAAGGCGGCGCATACATTCCAGCCACAGTTTATAAATTTGTTCCTTGTTTATACCGGAATCTTCTATGCAGCTTGATGCCAAAAAATACAAAAAAGACGCTGAATTTATCGCAGTATCAACGCCGAACATTTTATGAATGGCGGGTTTTCCTCTTCGTTTATCAGACTCGTCTTCTATGTCGTCATGAATTAAACTTGCATTATGTGAGAATTCTACGATGGGCGAAAGAGGTATCGAGGCGTCTCCTCCTCCCAATGTTTCGCAAATAAGCGTCATTAGCAGAGGCCGCCAGCGTTTCCCGCCCCTGAAAATTAATTCCTTAATCGGGTCGATTAAAAAACGCATTGAGTCTGCGCTTGTATTTTTTCCAATGTCTGTAAATATTTTTTCTGCCCATATGGAATCCGGATTTTCCGGCAGCCATCGTTTAAGCTCGGCCTCGATTTTTGATAACTGTTCTGTATACTCTTGATCCATAAGCCATTATAATCGAATTAATGGCAGATTACAAGAAACCGGATTATTGGCAGCAAAAAGCGCGAAAAGAAGGATACCCCGCGCGATCGGTATATAAACTGATGGAGATCGATGAAAAATTCAGGCTTTTTAAAAATTGCCGAAAAGCCCTGGATATAGGAGCCGCTCCGGGAAGCTGGAGTCTGTATATGCTTCGTAAATTTGCAGGAAAAAACTTCCTGGCAGCCGCCGATCTTTCCCCTCTTTCACGCGAGTTCGACAAGGGGTTATTTGACGGCGATAATTTTTTCTTTATTCAGGGCGATGTAACCACAGCGGACGTCCGCGAAGTTCTTTTATCCAAAGGCCCTTATGATGTGATAATCAGCGATGTTGCCCCGGGTACTACAGGAAACCATATGGTAGATTCCGCCCGTTCGCTGGAACTTGCAGAAACAGTTGTTTCTTATGCAGAAAGCGCGCTTAGCCGCGGCGGCAATCTTGTAGTAAAAGTTTTTCAGGGCGCAGGTTTAGACGCACTCCTAAAACACATGAAGACGCTTTTTACAACAGCAAAAAGTTTCAAACCGGAAGCCTGCCGCGGCGAGTCTGTAGAAACATATTACATCGGTCTTAGCAAAAAGTAGCCTTCGCGTAAATCCATTTGGGCTTCTTCCGCGTTAATCCGCGTAAATCCGCGGACCCTATTCTACTTTAAAACGAGCCATATCCTTTGTTAGTACACCAATGTTGTCTTTGTTTTCTTCGGTTATTTCCGTTACTCTTGTAAACGCGCCGGAAATTTCATCCATACTCCTGGTCATTTCGTCCATGTCGCCTGCAATTTCGGAAGTTGTAACTTTAAGCGAATTGCTTTGATCCAGCATATCCTTGCTTTCATTTGTCATGTCGGAAGATGATTTGCGTACAAGCCCTGTTATGGAGTTAAGCTGAGTTACCGCGTCGAGTATCTGCCGGCTTCCTTCGCCCTGTTCTTCCATTGCATTGCGGATTTGATGTTCCTGATCCGATACAGTTTCCACTTCTTTTTCGATTGTTTCAAACCTTTCCAGAACAATGCTGGTGGATTTTGTAATTGCATCGATCATTGTTTTTATTCTTTTAAGTACTGCGCTGATTGTCTTGGATTGCTTGCCTGAATTTTCCGCAAGTTTGCGGATTTCATCGGCAACAACCGCGAAACCTTTGCCCGACTCGCCGGCGTGCGCAGCTTCGATAGCCGCGTTCATGGCTAGAAGGTTTGTCTGGCTTGCGATAGTCTGCATTACAGAGTTGATCTGTAAAAGTCCTTCTGATTCCTGCGCAATTTCCTGAATGTCGGTTGATACTTTGTGCAAGTCCGCGCGGCCTGCCTCTGAAGATTCTGCAAGAGAATTAATGTTTGCAGTATTTCTTACAAGTGTCTGTGTAACCGAATTAATGTTGGCAAGCATTTCTTCGATAGCGGACGATGACTGGGAAACGCTTTCTGCCTGAGTCGTTATGTGGCCGTTTAATTCGTCAATACCGCCGATGATTTTTTCCATGGACCCTGCGGCAGAGTTTACCTTGTCGGACTGAATTAACATTTGTTCTCTCATGTGCTGGATACTTTTGTTAATTTCGTCAATGTCTTTTTTGGTAATGCCCATGTATGATGTCAGCTCTTCGCCTGTGTCCGAAAGCGCCATTGTTTTGCCTTTTATGTTAACAAGCAGTTCCCTGATTTTTTCGAAAGTAAGATTGAAGAATTCGCCCAATACGCCGATTTCATCGCGCCTGCTGAGTGTAAGCCTTTGAGTTAAATCCCAGTCGACAGAAATATGATCCAGCGTTTCTACCATATAGTTCATCGGTTTTAATAGTCTTCCGATGTACATATAGAAAACAATAAAAATACCTGCAATTACAGTAATCATAAAAATAAAGAGCATTGTCATTCTGTTGCCAAGAACAGAACCTACACTGACAGGCTGAATTGCGACAATGTACCAGCCAAGAGCAGGAACTTCGCCGATGGCAATAACGCCTTCCGGTGTTTCAAAGTGCGTAAATTCTCCGGGGTTAAGATCTTTAGCCCTGTTGAAAATTTCTGTGCCAATGCCTTTATGGTGTGCGCTCATTGTAACTTTTTCTGCAACAAGCCTGGAATCGCGCGCGCCTGTTATTTCGCCTTCTCCGTTAAAGAGATATAACCTTGCGTCTCCTTTGTAATTACTATAAATCGAATCGACAAATTCGGTTAATACAATGCCTGTTCCTACAAGACCGATAGGCATACGCCTGTTATTAAAAACCGGCGCATTAATCCATAGATTTGTTGTTCTGGCTACATCGTTATAATTTATATTAAAGTTATATCTTTCTGTCTCATAGAGCGTCATTTTGTACCAGTAGTTGTCGGGATCTTCCGCATCAATCGTATAATGGTTATCTTCTGCAAAATAAAATTCTTTATCGATATCGCTAATCCAGAAAACTATTTTGCTTCCAAAAGCCTGCCTGTAACCCTCGATTTCGTCAAATGCGGTTCTTTTTAATACAGGTTCCGCCGGGTTGGTAAAATGCTGTATTATCAACGGCGATGTAGCCATTTTCATAGCCAGGGCTATTTCTCCGTTTACCGATGCTTCAAGCTTGATACGCTCTATTTCCAATGCCTGTTCAAGTTCATGCCCTGTGCTGTGCCGTACATTCTGCCTCATAGCAAAGACAAAAATGGTGCTTCCGATTACCAATATAAGAGAAAATAAAATTGCAGAGAAAAATAAAACTCTGCGTTTAATCGACGTTCTTTGTACTTTTTGTCCTGTATTTTCCATAGGGCGTGCTCCTTAATCTATATATGAAAGGATACTATATAAAATACTATAAAATGTAAAACTATTCAACTAAAAAAGATCATAATAACACTTTCAGAAATAAAATATTAATGATATAATTGTTGCTTGAAGTATAAAACAGAAGGTGGAAAAATATGATTATTTTAACATTAAATTGCGGATCATCATCTGCGAAGTACCAGGTTTATGACTGGGTAACAAAGGATGTTTTGGCGGTAGGCATTGTAGAAAAGGCTTCTGTCAGCGGCTCTTTTATTACTCACAAAGCCAAGGGCAGAGAAGAAGTTGTATTTAAACAGGATTGCCCGACTCATGCTGACGCAATCGAACTTATAATTAAAACCTTAACCAGCAAAGAAATGGGCGTTATCAGCGATATGTCGGTTATTACCGCTGTTGGTCATCGTGTTGTGCATGGCGGTGACAAATTCACGAAATCTGTCATTGTTGATGATGCAGCGATGGAAGCTTTTACGGCAATGCAGGATTTAAGTCCATTGCATAATCCCGCAAATATAATGGGAATAGAAGCGGCAAAAAAAGTTTTACCCAATGTGCCGCATTGCGCAATTATGGACACTGCCTGGCACCAGACCATGCCGCCCAAAAATTATTTATACGCTGTTCCGCTGGATTGGTATAAACAATACAGAGTACGCCGTTATGGTTTTCATGGAACAAGTTTTCTTTACACCGCAAAACGCGCCGCTGTGCTTTTGGGACAAGACCCTTTTAAAACAAATGTTATTATTTGCCATCTTGGAAACGGCGCTTCTGTTAATGCCGTTAAAGACGGTTTATCTTTTGATACATCGATGGGTATGACTCCGCTGGAAGGGCTTGTTATGGGAACGCGCTCAGGCGATGTAGACCCGTCGCTTCCTTTTTATGTTATGCGCAAGACAGGAATGAACGCTTCCGAAATTGAGAGCGCGCTTAATAAAAAGTCGGGGCTTTTGGGTTTAACCGGCAAACTTACAGACAGACGCGACATTGAAGCTGCCGCGCAATCCGGTAACATCGACGCTTTACGCGCGCAAAAAATAGAAGCCCATCGTGTTAAAAAATACATAGGAGCGTACATGGCTGTTCTTGGCAGGGTAGACGCGCTTGTGCTTACCGCAGGCGTCGGCGAGTTTGCCTGGTTCATGAGGGATAAAATCCTTAACGGTCTTGAAGGTCTTGGCATGGTTTACGATCCTGTAAAGAACGATATTTCCCGAACCAGAAACACAGAAACATTAATCAGCAAGCCGGAATCGAAAATACCTATTTACATTATTCCTACCGATGAAGAGCTTGTAATGACAGAAGACGCTTTTGCATTAATGCAGGGAAAATACGACACGCACACTCACTTTAATTATTCATTCCAGAGCAAGGACTATGTAAACAAAGGACGCGCCGAGGGGTTAATTTACGATTTAAAGAAAAACCCCGCGCTGGAAAGCATTATTGCAAAGCCTAAGTAGATTGGGTAAACTGATATAGTGAAAGATTTGGGACAAAACAACGAGTTGTTAAACAACGAGTTGTTATGCATCGGCAATCCGCTTGTTGATGTTTTTGTGAATATTGATAATAACATCGCGCAAAAGTACGGCATTATGGGTGCGGCTCAGCACATAGATCGGGAAAAAGCAGAAATATTTTTACGCGAAAACGCAATTGATTTTTCAAATGCCGAAAAAAGTTCCGGCGGCGGAGCCGCGAATGTGGCCAAAATTGCCGCAATGCTGGGAATGAATTCCGCGTTTTGCGGCTGTGTCGGAAATGACAAACTTGCGGAAGTGTTTAAAAATGAAATGACAAACGCGGGCGCCAAAACAATGCTTGTAAAATCCGACAAAAAGACAGGGCTTTGTTTTGCCTGCAGTATAAACGGCGAGACACGGTTTGCGGCAAGTCCGGGCGCGGCGCTGGATTTATCAGAAGAAAATGTTACAGAAGAAATGATTGGCAGCGCAGAAGTTGTAGCGGTAGATGGATATATTTTGGATAGGCGTCCGCTGGTGCAGCATATTTTTAGGCTTGCAAGCCGCCGCGGGATACCTGTTGCTTTGGACGCAGCTTCGATTTTTCAGGTTCGCAGCAAAGCGGAAGAAATTTTGACATACAGCCGCAATTACCCGTTGTTTCTTTTTATGAATGCCGATGAAACGCTGGTTTTTTACAATACAATAAGAAAGAGCAGCGACGAAGATATACATATATCAGAAAAAGAGAAAGAAACAATAATTTTGCGCGATGTTTGTCCAATGTTAAAAATAATAACAGACGGCGAACTATTTCCAATCATAGTTGTAAAACTGGGAGGCCGCGGCGCTTTAATTGTGGCCGGCGGCACAGTGTATCGAGAGGAAACCTTCACTGTTGTTCCGCGCAATACCATAGGCGCAGGAGACGCTTTTTGCGCAGCCTTTATTTCCGCCTGGATACGCGGTAAATCAATTTCTGAATGCGCTGTGCTTGGCAACAAAGTTGCAAGGGAAATTCTGGAAGTGCCGGGGACGCACATAAAAAGCGGTAAATTAAAGGCCTTTGCAAAAACTTTGCAAAAATAGTATAATCTGGATAAATGAAGATAAAAACGCCGGAATTTATTATTAACTTTCTTATAAGACCCATACTAATATTTATTTGCGCCATGTGCGTATGGTATTTTCTTGCGCTTAGGAACTTTATAGGATATATTAATCCGTTTAATTATATTTGGCTGGCTGCCGGAGCTTTTTTTGCCATAGTAACAGTTTTTATCAAACAATTAATATATATATTCGGCAGAATGCATAAAGTAATTAAAATAATATGTTTAAGTTTAATAATTATTTTTGCATTGTCATTTATTATTATAGAAAGCCTTGTAATTGCGAACAGAAGATCAAATAATTATGAAAATGCAGATTATGTAATTATTCTTGGCGCAGGTTTATACAGGGGAGGCCCAACATACACGCTTTGGAGAAGGATAAATTCTGCAATTGTGTATTCAAGAAATAACCCCGATGTAAAAATAATAGTCAGCGGCGGCACAGGAGAAGGGCAAAGAATATCCGAAGCGGAAGTAATGTCCAGAGTTTTACAAAATTACGGGATAGACGCAGACAGAATCATTATAGAAGACAAATCGACAAATACATATGAAAATTTAAGTTTTTCCGCAGAGTTTATCGATGATATCGAAGCAAAAATTGTAATAGCTTCTTCCGAGTTTCATTTATTCCGGGCAAAAATTACGGCAAAGAGACTTGGATATAAAAACGTTGGAACATTGGCAAGCTGGACACCGCGCATTTTACTGCCCAATTCCTTAATTCGTGAATATTTAGCAATTGTAAAAACATTGATGTTTGATTAAGTCTCCCGGGGGATTACAGTAAAATCGTTTCAGCTATTTTCTTGCCTTCATCGCTGCCAAGTAATGCATTTATTATAGCAATTGCCCATTCGCCTGTTGTTCCTGCCGCGCGGCTTGTAATAATATTGCCGTCAACGACAACGCGTTCATTTGACCAATGGCCGTCTGTTGTTTTTTCTTCCAGTCCCGGGTAACAAGTAAACTTTTTACCCGCTAAAAGTCCAAAAGGAGAAAGGACAAGCACCGGAGAAGCGCAAATAGCGCAGATAAGTTTTCCTGCGGCTGCCATTTTTTTTAACAGTGTTCCGGTTTCCTGAGAAGCCGCAAGGTTTGACGCGCCGGGCATTCCGCCCGGGATAATAACCGCGTCCCAAATATTTTCGTCTTGTTTAAGTATCTCTGCAAGCGTGGTATCGGTTATAATTTTTATTCCGCCCCATCTGCTTGTAACGGTTAAGCTGCCGGAGATTGATACGGATGTTACCTCTACTCCGGCGCGGCGCAGATAATCGATAGGTGTTACCGCTTCGACATCTTCAAAACCATCAGCCAGTAAAACAATTGCTTTTTTTGTCATTTTATCTTTTAACGATTACGCCGTTCTTCTTCGGATTTACATTCAATACACATTAGAGCATACGGAATCGCTATAAGCCGATCCTGAGGAATCCTTTTTCCGCATTTTATACAATGGCCGTATTTGCCCTGTTTAACACGCGTTAAGGCGGACTCTATTAATTTGAGCCGTTTTAACTCCTGAGTACCAATGGCTTCGAGCATTTTTCGATCGATGTCGTCGGAAGCAATGTCAGCAAGATCCTTTGGCTCTTCCCCGTCCATCATTTCCTTGAAGTCTTCATTGCTGGCTATCAAGGCGTCAACAATTTCCATCTTTAGGGACATAAGAGACGCTTCCATTTTTTCAAGGAATTCCTGATCTATAGGCGGGATTTTCTTTTTCTTTTTATTATTTCCTGTCGCAGCCATAGCACCCCCCTCCATTAGCTACTTAAGTTTTAAACACTATAATAGTCATATTTGGATTATTTTGTCAACAAAAACTTTAGTCCAGCTTTAACACCGGAATTATGGGGGATGTAAGCTCCATTTCGGCAGGGAAGTCGCCCGGCTGTAAAAGGACTGTTTCTCCGTCCATTTGAGCCAATATGGGGTGACTGCCCGAGAATTCCATCCGGTGCGCGTTAAAAAGAATAGCTTCGGGGTTATTAATATGTTTGCCTTTGGCGACCTGGCTTTTTATTGCCAATTTACGAAAGATCGA
>Ga0123356_10001620_pt1 | contig 24675 bp, 22 predicted proteins | sample TergutEmb28metaG_2_FD_92546 | JGI IMG/M metagenome (GOLD analysis project Ga0123356, IMG submission 92546) | Embiratermes neotenicus P3 segment gut microbial communities from Petit-Saut dam, French Guiana - Emb289 P3 | ecosystem: Host-associated > Arthropoda: Insects > Digestive system > Gut ...
TTAACTTTGACGAAAACGACGACCTTAAGGAAATCTTTAAAAAGAATAAGAATGCCCACAGGATTATCGAACGGCTCAGTTTAATTGCGGGCGAAGCCATCAAGCCGGAAACGACGCTCATTATTTTTGACGAAATTCAAGAATGCAGCGACGCTTTGAATTCGCTGAAATACTTTAACGAGAACGCGAAAGATTTTTGCGTCGTTTCGGCGGGCAGTCTGCTCGGCACCCTGCTTGCGCAGCCAAAGTCCTACCCTGTCGGCCAAGTCAATCTATTAAAAATGTTTCCGCTGTCGTTTGACGAATTTTTACGCGCTCTGGACGAAGGTCTTTTCGCTTATTACACGCAAATTAAAAAGAATGAGCCAATTGAGCAGATTTTTCATACCCGGCTTACAGAGATGTATCAAAACTATTTAATCATCGGCGGACTGCCCGAATGCGTGCAGTCGTGGATGACGGATAAAGACCCCAGAGAAATTTTGAGAATACAAGAAGAATTGGTTACTATCTACGAAAAAGACTTTTCAAAGCATAACGGCAAAGTGAACGCCGGGCGGATTCTCATGGTTTTTCGGAATATCGCAAGCCAACTCGCAAAAGAAAACAAGAAATTCATTTACGGTAATATCTCAAGCGGCGCCAGAGCGCGCGAGTTTGAGGAGGCTATCGAATGGCTGGTTTCTGCCGGCATGGTAAACCGGGTTTATTTGGCATCAAAAAACGAACACCCGCTGAAAGCTTTTAAGGATCTTTCCGCATATAAGCTGTATTTATTCGATACGGGCTTGCTGAAATTTATGGCGGGCGTCGGAAACGACAGCATTGTCTTAAATAAGGATTATCAATTCAAGGGAGCCATGGCGGAAAATTATATGCTGCAACAATTAAAAGCAATATCTTGCGAACCGCACTACTTCTCTTTTGAGCGCTTCGAAACAGATTTATTGCTGCAGCTTGAAAACGACGAAATTCTGCCCGTAGAAATAAAATCCGGTGAAAGCGTTAAATCCGCGAGTATGCGCGCGTATAAGGCAAAGTACTCGCCCAAAAGAGTAGTCCGCTATTCCATGCTTAACTACACGATTGACGGGGACACGATAAACATTCCGCTGTATCTTGCGGGCAGAACATTGGATTTAATCTAACGGCGTAATCCGATTATAACCGGATTAAAACCCAATCAACACATACGTCGGGCATTCGATCGTCATGCGCCCGTTTATTTTTACCACCAGCTCGTTTACCCCCTTACGCAACTTGAGCCAGTTTTTATTGAAATTAGAGAGGAAGTGGCCGGGCTCTCTCCCCTTGACGGTTTGAAGTTCGTTGTCTATTTCGAGCCATGAATTGAGTTCCAGCCCGCTGTACTTGAAGACTCTGTATAAACTGTCGGTTTTATTAAGAATCTCGAAATCCGTAGGCTCAAAGCCCGAATATGCCGTGACAATCGGATACACGTACCCATCCGGAATATCCGAGTCGTTAATGAGCCTAACCGACTTCCCCTCGCCGTTATCCGATACCTTTAATTTGCGCGGCCGCCCGTAACAGAATGGGGAATCGAATTGTGTCGTCAGGTGAAAGCCGTGACACATGCCGTTTACATAAATCATGTCTACGGCCGTAAATATGCACCGGTAGTAATAATCCTCTAACTCCGGCTGATGGATTTCGAGCTTTTTGAATCCGTTCCTTCCCGTAAGCCACGTCAGGATTTCCCTTCTTAAAACATCCGGCAATACATCTTCGGTGATGATACTGAAATCAAACTCCGGCGGCTCCGGGTATTCGACGCCGGCAAAGTAAAATTTATGTTTGCGCGGCATCCTGAAAGTTTTTACGTTCGGCGCAAACACGCTCGTATTCGTTACGTTCGATTCGTCAAAGCTTGCAATCAGCAAGTTATACGCGCTCGAATGCACGCCGTCGTATGTAAAATCCGTTGCGTTAAACATTTTTTCACCTTTTTTGCGCGAAGCGCCCGGAAACCCGGGCGCCCGCACTTTTCTTTTTTACGATGCTTCCGCCGCTTCGGGCACGTCTTTGAGGGATATCTCATACCCTTGCGCCGGATAGGAATCCTCGCGGCAGTATTCCATATCCGGGTTGTATCCGAAGAACTCGTGGTATTTGCGCAGATAATGCGCGTGGCAGCTCCCGCGTTGCAGTTTCTCGAGCCATTCCTCGTACGATTTGGTGTAGTAATGGTCCACGCAAATCAGCTCCGTCGTGGCCCTCTCTTTCCAAATCTGCCCGTCGGGTACCTTGTCCTTGTACTCACCCACGATCCGGTAGCCTTCCTGCACATGGCCGTTATGGATGTACATGTCTTTCATGCGCGACGGCTGGACGAAAACCTTGCCCATCCTGTCCGACCAAGTCCTAACCGGGGTAATCTTTTGAAACCTTTGCCGGAGCGGCAGATTGGATTTATATTTCTGCCCGTTCGCGTGGTATGTCAGCCATACTGCAAAAAGTCCTGCGTGATCTTCGTAATTCTTTAAAAATTCCGGCAGCTTTTGCCCGGTTTTTACGCGCACGTGTTCGTCTGCGTCTATGAACCCGAGCCATTTATTATCCTTGCCGAAACGCCTTAAGCAGTTGTTATACGCGTCGGGTTGGGCGTTGTCGTGCGAACCGCTCCAATCGATTACGGTGATCATATCCGTAATTTTTGAGTCCAGTGCCTTGATGAACTCCGAAACCGGCTGCTTGCTGCCGTGATCGTAAATATAAAAGTGCTGCACGCCCTGCCCGATATGCCATTTAAGCCATTCCTCCAGGTATTCGTTCTCGTCGCGGATAATGAGACAAATGCTGCATTCGTACGGGCCGGATTTCGGCGCTTCCGCAACCGGGACGGCTTTCTTTTCTTCGCGCGGTTTTTCCGCCGGCGCGACGGTTTTATCTTCTTGCGGGGCCGCCGTGAACACAACGGGCTTTTTATCGTACTTCATGCCCGTTCGCCGGGCAAGGTTTATATCGTTCATGCAAGAGATCAGCGGCGCCTTGCCGTCCGCGAATTTGACGAGCGCCGGGATATCTTTATTGAAACAATGGCTGTCATAGTACGGCTTATCCGCATAACTGAACGTATGCGAAGGCCCGACCCGCGCGTCGGCTACGAATAATTCCCTTAACTCTGAGTAACTGATGCCGAACTTTCCGGCTATGCCCGCGAACTCGTTGCAGAACGTAACCTTTAAGGCGAGGAAAGAATTCAGCATATACTTGCCGAGCTCCGCGGTTACGGTGTCCGTAAAATAGAATTTGTAGTAGCCGTTTTTAACCTTGCAATAGGCTTGCGCGGCTTTGTCGCATAAGCTTTTATCGCCGCCCAAAATCACGAATCCGGAGTCGCTCTCGCAATGCTGCGTAACGCCGTAATGTTCGGGCGAGAATATGATGTTCTTGCCGCTTGAGACAAGCAGCCGGTTGGTCGTGCCCGGCGGAACCGTAGATTTAATGACGATGATTTCCGCATTGGTTTCGCAGACCGCCCTTTCGACAACCGAGACGTCGCACGAGCCGTCGTCCATCCTGTTCGTGGGAACGCAAATAAACGCTAAGCCATACTGCTTGTTTTTCTTTTTGCAGTAATCCGCTAAGTTCGGATCGTAGATATCCGGCTTTAATCCTTCAAACTCCTCGTAAATGTGTTTGCCGATATTGCCGTATCCGACAATTAAAATGTCCATAAATTCACCTCTTTTTTTGTATTATAACACGAGACTTTCCATATCTTTGAATCGTTTCGCTACGTTATCTTGTTAGAACCCTATTAATCGGGAGCTTGAATCCCGTCCGGCTGATACCGCCGTCAATCTCGCTTTTGATTCTTCCGACCGCCTCATCGATAAGCTGCTTTAATTGCGGGAGCGCGTCCTTAGTCACCGAATCGCAGTGTATCTGCACCAGAGGCGCGTTGTAGGTCGCCCCGCTTTTGCCGCCGCCTATGAGATTCGGAAGCGTGTCTTTCATAAAGCCGTTCATCTGCGCGGGCGTAATGACCAGCTCGCCCTTTAAAAGCTTTGCGAATTCCTCGTTGCTTTGAAGTGCTGTAGCATCGCCGACAAAACCGCCCGTATGGTATTTCGGAAATGCCCGAGAATACAGTTTTATTAAGTCGTCTTTTATTTTTTGAAATTTCTCTCTTGACTCCGGAGATAAATCCGATCTTGCTAACTGCCGACTGAAGTAATCAATTGCGTCTAATACCATTCCCTTTTTCAGGTCGCTTTCATCATACTGTGGTTTGCCGGCTGAACCGCCCGTCCAAGCATACGCGCCGCTGGTGTTAACCGCTTGGATAATCTGGGTTCTGGCGTCGCGGGATTCCGCTTCTGTCGGCGGTTTGAGGCTCATCATATCGATGTGAATCGACTGCGCGAGATTCTTGATGGCTTCCGTAATTTTTTCGACTTCGCCCTCGATAAGCTTTTGGTATTCGTCGTATTCCTTGCCGAGCCGGTCGGTTAAAACCTCTATCGCGTGTTCTAACGTAAAATCGTCCAGCGTCTCGGTCGCATCCTGTAATTTCGATTCAAGCTCTCGCACCCTCGCCCGGCCGGCGGCGGACGTGTCCATACGAGCAAGCGCTAATTCCGTCTGCAAATCCGCGACCGCTTTCTGCCTCTGTTCCAACTGCTTTTTATAATCCAGCTCTTTCTTATAGGTCTTTAAAAGCTCCTTCCTGATGTCTATGATGCTCTTATACGCCTTCAGCTGGTCGTTCAACGCGTCCTTATGTTTGTTGAGCCGGTCGGTTTCATCCTTAAGCACTTGCGAACGGAGCAGGATCGCGCCGTCCACCATCGCTTTACTGAGATTTTCCTCCGCGTTTTTGACCGCCACCAAAGCCGCCTCGTACTCGCCCGCCCGCTCCGTACCGTTCGCCCGCGCCTCTTCCATTTTGTCCATCTGCTTCTGCGCCTGCTCCAGTTTATCCGTATAGCCTTTCAGCGTGCCGGTAACCTGCTCTTTTAAAATGTCGAGCGCGGACATATGCTTGTAAATACCTTTAAGCTGGAAGCCTTGCGAGGTTTCCGTAAAGTATTTTTGCAGCCCTTGGTAGTTTTCTAGCAGGTCTTTTAAATTCCCGAACGACACGACTCCGAGGTCGGCTATGTCGCCCAGCATGTTTCCGAGCGCGTCGAAGCTTTCCCCCATTCTTTCGAGGATTTCTATATGGGTCAAGGAGGCCACGCTGAGCATGGACGATTTATACAGATCGTTGATGGACTGCACCAGCGCGTCTACCTGCTCCGCGCTGTTCCAAGAAAAGGTACCGAGCTCTTGCAGGTAATTAATAAACTTTTTGACGTCGGCGTTTGAATCATACAGCTCCCGCAGACTGTCGGACGTCACGGTCGCCGAGTTGGCTAAGTTTTGCAAAGCCGCCGTCGAGCTTTTAAAGTTATCGCGAACCAGCAAACCGTCCCAAATGTCGCCGAGTCCCGCGCCGCCGGTTTTAATAACGAACTTATCGTACTCTTTATAGATTCGCTCGTACATCCTGTTCGCGGCTTTTTGGTCGTTCGTGGCTGCGTCGGCGTAATATTGTATCATCTGCCGCTGTTCGCGGAGATCGTTCATCATGCCCGAAGCGAACGCTTTTTGTTCCGCATTCGCCCTGTCCCAGTTCTCTATAATGATCTTGGCTTGCTTGTAATTTGCGTCGAGGCCGAATGTTATTCTCTTTCCGTTCGCGTCTCTTATCTCGGCGTTTTTCCCGTCCATGTCCGTCTTGCTGTCACGACGGGTTAAAATGGCGTCGGCCGCCGCAACGGCGGCTTTTTCGGCGGATACGCGCGCGATCTCCGTTTCCAATTCAAGCCCTTTTTGAAGGGCGGAAAGTTCGCTGTTCAGCGCGATTAATTTGTCAAGCTCGTTCTGCTCGACCAGCGACAACTGACGGCCGGCGGCAAACTTTTTTAATTCGTCGATCCGCGCGGCCGTTTCTTCCAGTCTTTCGTTAACCTCGTCAAGCTGGTCTTTCAGTCCCTCGAACGCCTCTTTCGCTTCCTTGGCGGCGTCTTTTAATTCGCCCACGGACGGCTTTGTAAAGAGCTTTACGATGCTCATAATCAGCGTGACAATCGCGGTAATCAGCAGGAGAATCCAACCGATCGGATTGCTCGCCATAAAGCCGTTAATCGACGCTTGACTGATTTTAATGCCGATAACGATGGCGGCTACTATCAGCATGATCCCGGAAGCGATTGCCGCAGCGGCTTTCCCGAACGTGCTTTGCGCGGTTACCGCCGTAGAAACCAGCAAGACGATAAACATGTAGGGGTTTGTCAGGAACTTTTTCATAGCCGCGCCGAGCGCTTGCGTCTTCGTAATCAGCGCGGCGGACGAAAGGATTTGAGCGGCTTGCTTTTTGGTCAATAGCCCGGTCGCCACCGCTTGTGCGAGCGTCGCCGCCGTTACCGGCCCCAACGCGAGCAGGTGCTGGTAAGTCGACGCCGTCAGTACGTTGCTGGCCGCGGCGTCCAAAGCTTTCGCCGACGCGGACGCGACCAATGCGCCGGTTAATTTAGTGAACGCTAAAAACGCGCCGTACGCGACGACGCTGATAATAGCGATCATCGGAATGATCCCGTTACCGACGCTTACTACCGCGCTTAGCGCGGAAACGAGGCCATTTATGGCGTCCATCATCCCCTTAATCGCGCCGCTGTCCAATAAATTCGCGGAAAAGCCTTCCCATGTCGCCTTTAACTGTTCGAGCTTTCCCTCTATGGAGTTGATATATTCATCCTGCGCTTTGCGTAAGGCACCGTAACCGTCGGCCTCGTTCTGCACAATCGATTGCGCGTCCTGCCAGTTCTGCATGATGCTGTAAAACGCGTTCTGCTGCCGGGTGCCGGCAATCAGCGCCGCGACGGCGGCGGAGTTCCCCGCGTCCTCGACCTCGTTCCACGCTAATGCGATTTCGTTTAAAATGTCGTAAGTAGACCGCAGTTTCCCGTTCATATCGTAAACGTCGACATTGGTTAAGGCCAATAAACGCTCGCGCAGGATCGCGGTCGACGAGCCGAGTTCGTCAGCCGATTCGCCCAACGAATCGAGGTCCGCTTTACTGTTGCTGATACGCGCCGCGATCGTCCTCACCGCGGTAGAAGCGATATTAACATTCTGGAGCGTGGTATTTGCCGCCGTGATAATCCCGATGGCTTGCTGCAGCGTATTGCCGTTGGCCGCGAGCGAGGACGCCGCGTTGTTCATCGCGATGCCGATTTCGGCGGAGCTGATAGCAAAGTTATTACCGACCCAAATCAACTGATCGACGACGCCCTCGAGGTCTTTGGCGGAGACATCAAAGGCTTTGATAATCGCCGTAATATTCGCGGTCGTCTCACCAATGTTAAGCGCGGAGACCTTTGAGTATATCGTGGTTTTTTCGGCAAGCTCCGCCGCATCCCTCAAACTGTAGCCGAGCCGCGCAAACACGGTGGTCGCGTTGATAAGGTCGGCGATACTTGAGCCGATTTTCTTCGCGGACGCGGTCACGGTATCGGCAAACTCCGCGGACGCTTTCGCAGATTTTTGCGTAACGATTCTAAGCTGCGTCATTTCGTGGTCAAGCTTTACCACGTTCTGATACATCTGCCGGAAAGCGCGCGTCATAAGTCCGAGCAACAGGATGGCGAGCCCGTTAAAGAGTTTGGTATCCAGCGCTTTTTTAAGCTTCTGCCCCATCGTCATGGTGGTGGCGCCCGTTTCGTGCGCGGTACGCTGGAGCTTTAGAAACGTTTCGTTGAGCCGGTGATATTGCGCGTTCGCCTCTTCGATGCTGTCGCCCGCGAAGGGTTGGCGCGCAAGCTCCGTTAAGTCCTCAAGGCCCGCCTTGACTTCCCGGTTGCTTGAAATAAGCTGCCCGTTACGGACCGCCCAATCGCCGACTTTAGCGGCGAGCTTATCGTAAGAGCGTTCCTTCGAGTCCAATTGCTCGTCCGCTTTTTCCCTCGCGCGCGCTATTTCGAGTTCTGCAAGGGCTTGCTTTTGTAAAATTGCCGTGAGATCAGCATTTTTAGCTTTCGCCGCTTCCAACGCTTTGACATACCTTTGAGCCGCTTCGGCCGCTTGGGCGTCGACTTCCTGCTTCAGCGTTCCTTCCCCGCCCGCCGATCTTGACAGATTCGCGGATTTCATTTCGAGTTGTTGTTTTTCGCGCAGTTTTTTAATTAAATCATCTAAAACGGCTTTTTCTTCTTGGTATTGTTTTTGCTTTGAGGGGGCTTGGGGCGCGCCATTGCCCGAACCGGCGGCCGGATTATTTACAACGCTTGCGGGCAGTTTTTCGAGACCGATCTTAATATTTTTGAGCCTTTTCTCAATCTCCGTCCTAATTGCGCCGATTTGTTTTAAGAGATGCTCTTGATTAATATCTATCTCGGCATTCAGCTCTTTTTGGCCGTTAATCTTGTCAATAATCGCCTTAAGCTGGTCCTTGATTCTTTTCCCGGAGCCGGTGTCGATACTCTCACCGCCGGCGACGCCGAACACAATGCCGATTACGTTATCCGCCATTTCCCCTCCTTTTTCCGTTTAGAAAAACCGCCTTCGCTTTCAAATTTGAACTGCGGGCTAATAGTTGACTCTCAATTTCCACCTCCTAACTCGTCGAAAATCCGTAATTTTATATCTCGCTTACCGTCGAAAATCCGTAATTTTTTAGTTGACAAGTACGCGGAAAATCCGTATAAAAAATAACGCTTCCCCTTTATATGGCAATGTTTTTATAGATATACGATTGTATTGCCCAACTAAAGCCGTTCATCAAGTATATTTCTCATCCAACTCAGCGTAAGCGTACCCACAGTAATGCTTCCTGTTAAATTCGTTGACCGCGCGCTTTAAAAAATCGCCCGGCTTTCTTGTCTGTCTGCTCCAAACCTTCCGCCCGCGCTTGCCGTCGGGGTGTTTCCAGATGCCGCCAATGCGCGCTTTCGCGTTCCAACCGTGCGTGAAATGCAAAACGATGTCTTCTATGCCCTCGGGATAACGGTCGGGATCCAGTGACTCCCTGCGCAGCGCGCCGCTGCGAAAGCTTATTTTCAAAACCGTTCTTCCCTTTTCGTCCATTACCGGATTGCTTAAGACCAAATCCTCAAGCTTAATACTGGGAATATGCTTTTTGATAAAGGTATGTAAGATTTGTTTTGCTTCCCGCGCGACCATGATTCTCTCGACCGCTTGACCGCCGCCGCCGTCGTATTCTTTTCTGTATTGCTTTTTAATCTCCGCTTTCCCTTCGGGAGACGCGGCAAATTGCTTCAGTAAGCCCATAATGTATTCTTCCGAAATCATGACGCCCCTCCCGAATTGGAATTCAAATGCAAATGCTATATTTTGCTTGGATTTACAAGACTATCTTACGAAATAACTATGCAAGAAAATATGTAAGATAATGCGTAAGTTGTTTGACAAAGCAATCCGTTTTTGATATAATGACAGCGATTAAAAAAGAGGTGTACTTATGGCAAACAAACCGCCGTTCAATATTACCGAAGAAATGTTAGAATACGTCGCCGAGATTGCGGAAACCCTCGGCGGCATCAAAAACGTGGAAGCTTTGAATAAGCTGCCGCGCCTACGCAGAATCGGACGCATCAAGTCCATTCATTCTTCGCTTGCCATAGAAAATAATTCTTTGACGTTGGACCAAGTATCGGACATAATAGAGGGCAAAAGTGTCATAGGGCCGCCCGACGAGATACGCGAAGTTAAAAACGCTTTTGCGGCATATAAGGAATTAGAAAAAATTGACCCTTATAACGCAAAAGATTTGTTGCGCATACACGGTATTATGACCGACGGCCTCGTCGAGGAAAGCGGCAAATACCGTACCGTCAACGAGGGCGTATACAGCAGCGACGGACGCGTTGTTCACATCGCTCCACAAGCCCGCATGGTGCCCGATTTAATGCGGGATTTGTTTGATTGGTTAAAAACATCCAAAGTACACGCGCTCATAAAATCATGCGTATTCCATTACGAGTTTGAGTTTATCCACCCTTTCCGCGACGGGAACGGCAGAATCGGCCGCTTATGGCATACGGCGATACTTATGACTTGGCGGCCTGTGTTCGCATGGATACCGATAGAAAGTATGATTCGAGAAAGGCAAGCCGAATACTACGACGCTATCGCAAAATCCACGAGTGAGGGGGCGTCTGATGCATTTATATTATTCATGCTTCGGGCGACGCTTGACGCCGTTAAACTCATTGTAAATGACACCCAAGCGCATATTAACCACATTAACACAAGAGTACGCGACCTTTTGGCGGTTTTGGAATATTACCCGATGTCCGCGGCGGAGATCATGGAACGCTTAAAGTTAGAATCGCGTGACGGCTTCCGTAACAACTATTTGAAGCCCGCAATAGAGGCGGGTCTTGTCTTGATGACCGAGCCAAATAAGCCGACAAGCAGAAATCAAATGTATTATAAAAAATAAGCGGAAATACGGCAATCATGATACGGTGGCGAACAGCATTGTGCTCACCACCGTATTTCAAATACCGGCTCCGCGGAAAAAACAATTATTTGGTCTCGGTAACTTCCAGTATCCCGCCGATTTTCAATGCGATATCACGCAGCTTGCGCTGGACGGTTTTATCTTCTTGGCAATCCGTTTGCGCTTTGAACTCTAAGGCGATAAAACCCAAGGTCTTTTTGTCGGCGGTTTGCACTGCCTGCGCCATGAACGACTTTACGCCGCGAGGGCTACACAGACAGTAAGTATTCGGGTCGAAATCCTTAATCGTTTCGATGTCGTTGACATAACGGTTTCCGGCCGATTCCAAGTCGGCGATCGTATGCGGGAGATAATTACGCGGAAAGTTTTGCAATTCGGCCATGATTGGCACAGTATAGCCGTCCACGCTTTCGTGCGTAATGCTCATTTTTTGCAAATACCTGCCGACGTTATCCCTGCCGCCGTTATGGAACGCCACAAACATCGCGTGGCTGCCCTTCGTGTCGGCAAGCAGCTTATTTAACCAGTTGTTAATCGTTAGATTCAGTTTCGTGTTCGCCTCTTCCTCGTCTTTCGTGTGAACCACTGCCGTCTGTTCTTTCACTTGATTGACGCTGCCAGACAGCTGCATGACAAGCTGCATGATTTTCTCGTCATGCTGGCGGTTTTCCTCTTGCTGTTTTTCGACCAGCTGTTGATTATGCTGCCTGGTCTCGTTATCCGCTTTGCGCGATTGATAAAAAGACCAGATGAAAAAAGCAATAATTACGGGCATAAGCCCGATGTTTGCAATCAGCATCGCAATTTCATTCATTTCCATAACTTCTCCTATTCAGCGGCGTCCGTTTTGACCGCCGTTTCGTTCCGGTTCTTTAGAACCGATTTCACCAGCTCGTCTTCGGACATATTCGGAAGCGATTTAAACATTTCCAAAAGCTGTCCAATATCGACGCCGTTCAGCTCCCCCGCAAAGGAATCGATCACCGACGAAACCTTGCGAAGTAACCCGTTAATGCCATTTTGGTCGGTGATTTCCGCGCACCTTATCTTAATCGCCTCGTCCGCTTCGGCTAAGATAGATCCTACGTCGTCGCCTACGATGCGCGCAACATCCTTATACAGCGGCGTATGGCATAAAAGGGCCCAAAGGTCGTCAAGATTTTCCGGCAGCTTTATATCCGTAAAATACGCCACAACGGCGCGGCGCTTTACGAACTTCACAAGCTCCGGTCTGTATTCCGTCTTTCCTTCCGCGCCCTCGATAAACACCATGCCTACAATGCTGCTGATAAGCTCCATCCGTTTGCCAAACGAAATCACGGGAAAGACTTTTATGGTTAATTGCTTATCGCCCTCGTTGTACTTAAGCGCTACGGGTTCTTTCACCTGCGCTTGAACAAACGCCGTCAGTTTTTCGGCGTATGCGTCTTTTTGATTTTCTTTTTTCACTCGGATTTTCCTCCTTATCCCTCGCCCTCGCCTTCGCCCGGCTCCTCTTCGGGTTCATTGTCGTCGCGCTCGATCGTCACAACGTCCATATCCTTGTTCGCGGACAGCTCGAGCGGAATGTCGATGCTTTGCGGGTCGCCGTCGCCCGTGTAGGTAACGCTGTACTTCGTGCTGATCGCGACCTTATGCGCCGTAACGGTTTCGCTGTAGGTGGTTCCGTCCTCGCCTTTCCACAAGGTTTTGCCCTCGACGATGAAGTAACGGGTTTTCGCGGCCGCGTCGTCTTTAAACGTAACCTTTTTGATATCGTTCTTCGAGGCGTCCGCGCCCGTAACCAGCGCGAGAATCGGCATCGTAACGATCTGCGTAGAAATTGTCCACGTTCCCGCGTGCGGGTTTTTAAAGCCGATCATCTTACCGTGCGCCCTGCCGCCCGTCGCCCAAGTGATTTCGCTGGACAGCTCGATACTGCACGAGTTCGCGAAATCGATCGTCACAACCTTCTTGCCCTTATAACCGTTCTCGGCCTTAGTCAGGTCGTATTCGTAAAAATCAATATCGAGCCCGTACCGATTGGCCATTTTGACGCTGTTATCTAATTTCATAGCCTATTAACTCCTTCTCCTAGATTTGAATAATTGGTTTCAACCAATCCTGTAAATTGAATTTATCGCCGCCGTGGTTCGAGAACGCCATTTCGTTTAAGTCCATCGCGCGCAAATACCCGTATTGAAAGAACGTGTCGTACAGTTGAAAAACCGTCAGGTCGAATATATTCAAAAGCGTATAGCCGAGTTGTGCGGCGCACAGCTTAGAAACGATATTTCCGATCGAGAACGTCTTATCCGCCGCCTTCTTTTGACTTTCCTCCTTTAAACGCTTTTGCGCCCGTTCCCACAGCGCCGCCGTTTTCTTTGAGGAGTGTTTCAGCGGCGCTTTTTCCAAGTTGATATAATTGAGCTGCAGCATCATATCGCGCACGTCGTCAAAGTTATCCCGGCAAATAGCGCCGGCCTCTTTCCCGTCCGCGCCGGTTGTACAAAAGCGATGCTCCTTTTCAACCCATCGGATTTCCTCGCTCAGAAAAAAACCGAGCGCCTCTTGCAGGGTCTGTCTAAAGGGCGGTATGAGTGTCATAACGTCGAATAAGCCCAACTCTCCGGCGTCGTTCGATAAAATCCCTGCTTGACGGGGATTGATTAGCCTAGAAAACTTAAAAAAATCCTCTTTATTCCACGACAAAATATTGAGGTACAGCTGATAAGCCCACGAGCCTATCCCGGCCGTGGGCTTAATATCTTTTACGAGCGGCGGCTTAAAATGCCCGACGCCGCTAACAAAAATCTGATCGCCGCTTAAAAGGTCTTCATAGCTGAATTTCATTTATCCAACTCTCTCATGTTGAAATCGGGAACCGTATATTCGAGCTCTTTGACGGTGAATTCGTTCGGCGAAGCGATTGTCTGAACGGAGCATAGGGCCAGGGGCCCGATTCCGAAAATGTCGGAGAAGTTTAAAAGCTTGTCAATATAGCGCACGAGGTTATCGCGGCGGTTCCCCATCACGCCGGGGAAAACTTTGTGGTCCAGCTTCATAAACTGTTTATGGCAGGCGACCGTTACATACAGCTTGGTGTTCTTGATCTGCCTCGTCAGGATGTCCGGGATTTCCAGCTCGGCCCAAATATACGCGGCGGTTTCCTGCGTGGTTTTATCGACGTATTGAAAATCGAACACGAAGTCGTCAAGCACCTTGTCGGAGTCGTCCTCGGTAATCGTTGCGAACGCCTTGTTCACCAAAAGCCCGACGCAGTTTTTGTCCGACGCGATTTTCTGAATCACCTTCGCGGGGTATTCGACAAGCTCGTCCAAATATGTTTTTGCCACTACGCTATCACCTCTATTTTTTTTGCAAACGGTTTATACAGCCCCCCGGAATCCGCGACCGTAAGCTCTATTTCCGTACCGATGAGCGCCGCGGTTAAAGGCACAGAAATGGTACATTTATCCTCATCGATATTAAAAACAACGCCGTTTAAGCCCGTAGAATGCCCCCAGACGAACGTACAGCTCATTTCAACGGTTTCCCCATCCCCGTCAAGCACCCGCGCAACGTAAGTCCGCGATGTGCCTAAGCGCAAGGAATCTCTGCCGTCGATGTCGATCCGGCACAAAGCGGGAGCGGTGTTATCTTCCGATTCCGTCGCTTCATTTTCCGCGTCCGGCTCTTTCTCCGGGACATAATTACAGATCATTTTCTCAAAATTATCCGCTTGCGCGTTGTAAATATCGGTCTCTAAGCGTAAGCGTAAAAGGTGGCTTCCGGCGCCGGAATTGCCGCTTTGCTTGTCAATCCAGCCGACTTTAACCGTCGATAAAATGAGTTCCTGTTTGGCGTTATAGGCTGTCCCGATGGCAAACCTTTGGTCAATGAAAATCTTTTCCGTGTCCTCGTCAAGCGGTAAATACGCTCTGAAAAAGCCTTCTTCCAATGGCAGGCGCTTATCGCTGCTTGCCGAATAAGAACCGTCGTCGATGACGCCGCGCCGCTCGATGACCTTCCCAGAGCGGTTTTGGAATTTGAATAAGTGATTGCACAGCCACGCTTTTGAAAATTGGATTCCGTGCTCGTCGGTATACGACTCGATTACCAGCCACCTTTCGCCAAAGCAGTCTACATAGTCTCCGGCAAAAATTTCATCTCCGGGAAAGACCGTAATCTTACATTCTTTCGTCTTCATGCGGACGATCAACATCGGCTGCTCCGCGCCGTTCCGTAGCGCGCCCTCTTGCAGCGCCGCGGAATTGCGCGCGATATACGAGAGGCTGCTCTGCGTGAATCTGACGGGGTGCTTTTGGCTCGACGACAATTCGCCTTTCAATTTCTCCGAATGCGATTTCCAAATATCCATCGGTTTATCCTCCGGCGCGCAGCTTGTCGATATCACCGTTCCGGAACGAATACGTCCTGATTCTCCCCTCGTACTCGCGCTTAAGCGCAATCCGCAGCTCTTTGATTTCCTTCAAAAGATTCGCCGGCGAATATGAGGTGTAATCCTTGTTATGCATGACATTCCGCAGCATATCGCTGTTAAGCGCCTTCGCGCTGAGCCAATAGTAAACAATGCCCAGCGCCAGAATCTCGACCATCTCGCCGTCTAAATCTTCCTCGAACGCATATTCCGGTTTATCTTCTCCGGTTTCGGATTCTTCCGGCTCCCCGCCTTCTTCGCCCTCGCCGTCCGGCTCGTCAACCACGGCGGGGCTACGCCTTCTGCGCCGCCGCCGGGCTCTGCCGGACGCTTCCGGCTCTCCGGGTTCCGGCCCGGGTTCGTGATAGATTCCGTACTTCGTTAAATCGGCCTTGCACGAATGTTGGAAATCGACGACGGCGGACATAAGGTGTTGGCGTAAGACGGTTTCTTTCAACTCGCTTTCAAAGTCGATAAAACTGTAATCCGAAAACTTGAAAACCGCCCGCTCGTATATCGCGCTGAATTTTGTCGCCACCGCACGCCCCCGCTAATCCGGCCGCGACAATTTACAGCCGAGCGCTTTCTCGAACGCCCGTATGCGCCGCACCGAATCCAACGCGCCGCGTTTAACGTATTCGTTCAGCGCAATCGTTAAATTTTCCTGAGCGCCCGGAGTCAGCAAACTGACCCGCTCGGCGATCTCGTTTTCCGGCCAAGAACAAAGGTCGTTAAAGTTCGACGGATCGACCAGGTTTTCGTAATACTTAACAATACCGAGCGCGCGGTAAATATCCGCGGGCCTCGCTTGGCATTCGGACGATTCCGCCACGCCGAGGATAATGACCCACTGGTTGCGGAAGAACGCGGCCTGGCTCGCCTTCATCGCGCGCAAGTCCGCCATCGTTACGTCCTGCGCCTCTCCGCACATCGCCCATTCGATTCTGTCGCCCGTTTGAAAGTTGCGGTAAACCAGTTGCCCGAAAACGTTGCTTTTGACTTTAATCAATACGTTGTCGTCGATTTTAATGCCCGGGGTCGTATCCTTGAAATCGATGTCGGCCGTTTCGTTTTCCGAGGAAATAACGCCTTTTAAATCCGGGCTTTCCGTTTTCTTTTTCGTAGTTTCCCTACTGCCCGTAGGTGTTTTATTAGCCATATGCTTTCTCCTTAATGGAAGGAGGCGGGCTCGCTGCCCGCCTCCGAAATCCGAATGTTTTTTTAATTAGGCGATGTTGTAGATGCCGATTTTCTCAGCGCAAATCGCCGCCGTGCCGTACGCCTGACCGTAACAATATTCCTGCGTTAAATCCGCGTTGTTCGTCGCGGGCGTTTCCACCAGCAGTCCGTCGCCCTCGTTGACCATCTTTATTGGCTTGTCGTCTCCGGCGATAATAAGCAACTTCGAGTCGTTTAAGATGAAGGTGGAAGTGCCGGGCTTGTGCGCTTGCTTTAAACACAGCATATCCGTGCCGTTGAATTTGCCAAAGTAGCCGATATTGTACATATCCGTCTTGCCCTCTCTGGATTCAACGGCGGTATTCACCTTTCTGAGCGCCGAACGCGTGCCCAAGATGTGGGCAACCTTGCCGGTGGCGGCCTCGACATGCTCGATGATTTCAAGCAGCTTGTCCTCGTCGAACGAACCGCTGAAAACGTAAGCCGCGTCGAGTCCCGGGGTCGCGGCGCTCATCGCGTCCAATACCTTATACGCGTCGTCTAAGATTTGGCGGTTAAACGCCTTGGAAACGCCGTCGACGAATTGGTCGAAGGTAATGCGGCCCGCGAGCAGGCGGCCGAGATTCTCGTAAACCCGGACGATTTTCATCGTGGTCTTTACGGGAATCTTCATGCCGTCCCCGATTCTCTGGCGCCTTACGCCCTGGATACCGGCGGCGACGTCCGCGACGATAAATTCCGCGACGCCCTCGGTACAAAACTCGTTCTCATCCCCCGCCGCGATATTGCGGTACTCGACAAACTTGAACAACGGGTTGTCGGCCTTTAAGCCCTCTTCGATCATCACAGGTAACATTTCCTGCACGAGGTCAAACAACGCGTTGCCGCGGAAAAAGGTTTTGGGGTTGATTTTATTGGTTCCGCCGTTCACCTCGACCAGCGCGGCGCGCAAGGCTTCGGCGGTTTGCTCGGTAGTGAAATTACCCTCGACCTTGCCTTTGATGGCGTCGGTCGCTACCTGAAGGATATCTTTTCTATCCATTCTTGTTTCTCCTCTTTCTTTCCGTTACCGCACTTCGATCACGATCCACTCGTTCTCGATTTGCGTAACGACGCCGATCGTCGTGCCTACGGCGACGGCCGCGAGCGTCATCTTCGTGCTGCTTTGGATGCAAGCCGTCAAGCCGACCGCCGGCGTCGCGCTGCCCGCCGCGAGCGCTTCCTTCGTGACCGAGAAGATGTCGCCGGGGGTGAATTTATAGCCGCGGATAATGCTGCCCGCTTCGTTTATAAAGTCCCCTAAGCCGTCTTTCGACTGCCTTTTCATCACCTCTTCGCTTGCGACCAGCGCGAGCCTAGTAAGCGGTGTCGACGCGCCGGGCGCCGTGGCCGCGCGCACCTCGCGGTGCGTACCCTCGTAATCGCCGACCGCAAGTACGTTACCGTTCTCGATATCCGCGCTATACCGCAGCGATACCAAATCTTTGCCTAAGGTAGTACCGGACATATTGTCGGTTCTTACCATTGCTTTTGCCATTGTTTATCCCTCCTCCGCGTTTTGCAAGGCGACAATCGCTTGCGCCCACTTAACGTACTTTAAATTCGCTAAGTCTTTGACCGTTTTGACGTTGAACGCTTTTTTGAGCAATTCGGCGTCTCCCGCGCTTACTCCAGATATCGCGTCAACCGGCGCGCCCGGCAAGTCTTTCAGCGGCATTTTCTCGAATTTCTTATCCAGTACCTTATTTAAGTTCACAAAAAACTCCTCCTTTACTTTTTAATTATTTTTTTAAATACCTATCAAAAAAACCGCCATAGGGCGATTCTTCATGCGGCTCTAAGCCAACGGGAATTCTGGCCGCTTCCGTCTTCCCCGCTTCCGGCGCGAACTTCTTGCCGCGCAATGCGAACAGCTTTTCCCGCAAAACTTCGTCGGACTCAAAACACATCACGTCTTTTGTGAGCGCCTTAAAGTCCGCGTCGTCGTGTAACTCCGGAAACTCGCCGATGGCATCGGCGCACTTACGTTTAAACTCCGAGGCCTCTTGCTCGAGCTTATACGCGGTGAGCTTTGCGTGTTCTTCCCGCTGCGCGTCTAACGCTGCGGATTCATCGAGCGTCAGCCACTTTACAAGCATCGTTTCAAACGATAGCTCCGTAACAATCGCTTTACCGTCCGCGCCGACCTCGTACGTCATTCGGCCTTTCGTACATTCGCTCCCCTGCCGTGTCGCGCACATTCGCTCGACATAAACGAATTTGTCGTCAAAGTCCGAAAGCCAGTATTCCGTCATCGATTCTTTTCCCGCTTTGCGCATACCGCACAGTGCCGTAAATAGCGCGTCGCGTTTTTGGGTGTAGGAGGCCGCAAACGTATAGGTTTCTTCTTCCGCCGCCGGTGTTGCTTCGACAACCGCTTTGAAATTCGCATCGGCCGCTTCTGCTGCGGGCGTTTCAACCGATGCGGGCAGAGCCGCCGCGTCATCGACTTGGGTTGCCGGCTGCCTTTCACCGAGCGGAGTCTTGTCTTCCTTGTCTTCCAATTCTTCTTTACCTCCTTTTTCAGAAACTTGTTGATTGCTAAAACATAGCGCCAACTCCTTCTTGAATTCTTCAAACAGTAGCGTATAATCATCGCCTATCTCGAATTTGTACGGCACAACGGAAGCGTCGGGAAAGCAAGGCTCATGGTCGTAGCTTTCGTCGTCCGATTTACCCAGTAGGCAGAGCGCGGAGAAAGTAAACTTTGTGATGTCGACCAAACTCTTATCTTCGCTGTTTCTAGCGACGCCCTTTACTTTAATCTCCATGCTCTGCCCGAAGTACACATCGGCGTCATATATGGTTTCTTTCAATTCGGGATACCGTCCCGTCCATAAAATAACGTCGGTGACCAAGTAGATTCGCTTTACCCCGTCCTTTCCCTCAACCTCTTCATAACGGATGTCGTTCTGCTCCGGAACCATTCCGTACGGCACCGTCAGCGCGCGGAACTTATATTTCCCCTTCTCATCCTTTTCGAGCTTTACGTCGTGGCCGCCCATGTGGAACTCGCCGTCCGCGTCCGCGTAAATGTGACCTACAACCGGGATATTGAATAACGTGGGCAGCGCATCCTTGACCGCCGGTTCTTTGATAACCGACCGGTTGCGGTTTTTCCCCAGCGCCAAGACGTAACATTTACACAACGTTAGCTCGTCGTTAATCGGCTTAACGGGTTTTATCTTTGCGCTGAACTCTATCGAAATGCTTTCATTCATCGCGCCCACCTTCCCCGAACCTGAGCATATCGTCTTCGATAACTTCCGCAAGGCCGAAAGACTCGGCCAAAACTATCCGCAGTTCTTCGGAATTTTCAAAAACATACGCCTCCTGCTCTTCGTTGATTCTTTCTGTGACATATGAAAAACCGCGCCGATTTAACGCAAGCGCGGTTTCTTCATCAAAGATTTTTATTAAATTGCTCATATCTCTTACCTATACCCATGAAAAAAGCACCTCTTAGAAGTGCTTTCAAAATAGCTATTTGTTGTTTAAGAATAATGTTCACCTTTTTTATAAAATTTACGCTTGCATTCCGCAAGATAAGCGGGAAAGATTGAACTCCAAGTTCCTCCCATTTCATCGTAAATCGGCTCTTTATGCATTTTCCGATTATAAAATGCCATATAGTGCATATAATCGTTGCATAGCAAGTGAAAAAGTTTATGCATCGACTGATTTGGATTGACTATACGATCTGTTATCGGAATTAAGTAACAAAGATATTCTTTTAATTCCCACACATTAAATAATTCGCAATATTCGTTATTCGAATCCAAAGCATGACCTGATGAAACATTTGTTACAAGTACATAATCAACCTTACTATAAATTGTTTTATCAATAAGTGGCGTTTTACATCTTAATCCAACGTCATGATCCATTATTGTGTACACAATCTCACCTATACGACTTGTTGGTACACTAAGAGCAAGACAAGTAGTATATTCCCTCGAAATATTGTCTTCTTTCGGAAATTTGCTTTGTGCTGATTGGAGATAGTCTTTAAGATTGTTAATTAACGGGTTAATACTTTGCGTTTCCATGCCATTAGGCACTGAGGCAAATAAATCCGCAAGCATTTTCATATCCGCTAACAACGCCTCTTTTTTCTCTTGCGCACACGGCAAAACATAGCCGTGGAGTTTCCCTGTCTCAAGCTCCGTTAAGTTACATGCTTTTGCTTCAACAAAAATTTTAACTTTTTCTACAGGGTTCTCAATTTTAACAACAATATCAACATCAGTCTTGTTATCGCTATTTGCTTTCACATCATACCATTTATCGCTATCGTCGCAAAGCTTGATTCGGCAAAAATAAATAGCCAAAACAATTTCATGCACTGCCTGTATATATTGGTTATCCGACAGTTCAGAGCTAAGCAACTTGTTTTGCACATATTCAATCAATGGTGCGTCATCACACAATAATTCAATCAATCCGCAAAGATATGAATCGCCTTTTTCACATCTTTTTTTTATATGTTCAAGCTCACCTAACTTTGATTTCAATTCTTCCAATGTATTTGTTTTCATATAATCCTCCAGAATGATTTTCAATATTATTGTATCAAAAATCAGCTCTAAAGTCTAATGATAAACCTATGTTTTCAGTTCTTTTTCCTACCTATTTGCATTCGTATCGTTATCGCGAGTTGACTCACCTGCCGGAGACAGATTCTTCTCGTCCTTCGCCGGCCGCCCCACCCCGCTCTCCGCGCCCGTATTATAAGTGTTAGCGAGCGGGACTAAGTCCGTATCAAGATTGAGTATTTCGTTCTCGATAAAGTTTAAGCCGCCGATGTCGGACTGCGGGATGCCGACCGCCGCCATGTAATACGATTTCCCGATACCGAACGAGGCTGCCTCTTTGTAAATTTTGATGTATTCCTCATGGTTGAAAATGGTAATCGGCAGAAATGTTATCTTGAATTGCAGCTTCCCGCTCAACTCGGTCTTAAGGTGACGGTTTATTAGGCGCTCGGCCTGCCGCATAATCCCGGTAATGTATGACTCGTCGTTCTTTATGGCGAGCTTGGTCACGCCCGCCGTGTCGTTTGCAATGCCGTGTAAGAGTCCAGAGGTTCCGGCGGTCGTCCAATAATGGCCGATGCTCCGGCTGATCTCGTCGATTTCGGCCGTGCTGCCGCTTTTCTCGAAATTAAACGCGTCCAACTTAAACGGCGTCACTGCGACACCCACGCGGCTGCCGACGGAATTCGCGAGATGATCCCAATATTTTTTTACGATATCATACTCTATTTTGGGATTACCATCGCTATCGATCGGTACTTGGCCCGCGATCATCTTATAGTTCCTCAAGTCCGCCGAAACGTCGCTCCGCCCTTCCGCGTCGGAAATTTTATATAGCGCCGGCATCACGGCGGCAAACGGCGGAATTGAGTAATCTATGACGCTCGCGTCGGCCTTTAAGCACACCGAAATCTCCGACGGCACTTCCTGAAACTTTACGCCGTCCTTTTTGAACGCATTGAACATGGACTTAAACGCTTCGGGATAGTATTGCAGCTTTTCCTCGGGTATCTTCGACATATCTACCGCGAACAAAAAGACGCCGTCGGAAATATAGGTTATCTTGCAAATGTCCGGGTTGATTCTTTGCACGAACGATGAACTTTTGTCCGTCCAGCGAACGCCGTAATAAACGCCTTCCCGTAAGATGACCGTCAAGATCGTCCGCATCGTTTCGGGTATGTTCATCGTCTCTAAAAGGTTAGCAGTTTTATAGAACTGCTTTCGAAAACTCTCGGCGTCCGGCTTTCCCTCAAAATGAACCGGCGAGATTACAAAGAACCACATCAAGAGCCCCGCATAGTACGAAATAAGCCGCTGGTAGTGCATCGAGGAAAGGTACATATAGACGGATGCGTTCCGCAGGTTCTTTTCGTTTGCCGCGGGAGATTGCAGCCAAGTTATGATTTGTTCTTTAGAATACCTTGCAAACGTTTGAGACGCGCCGGCCGCCGTAGCTTTCGGGTTAAAGACCATCTGCTTTAAGAGTTCTTTTGCGAAGCTTAACTGACCGCCGGCGTCGCGCATTAGAGTATCGTATGACCTTTGAATCTGCGCGAGCATTGCTATTTCTTTTTCTTTATTTGTTTTACCCAAGGCCGCGCCTCCTTTTCGCTTTAAACCAGTTTATAAAAGACCAAAACACTAACGGTGGAATTGTTGTGGTTTAAGCCAAAACCCATGCCGGCGGTAACCTCTACGGTTCTACCCGTCGTTGACTGCTCCTGATTTATCCAATTTTGAATCGCGGCGTCTAATCCGGCGGGCGCGTCGTTTTCTAACGGTATCGTAATCAATTTTTGCATTTTCTTGTCTCTCCTCTTCGACTAAGTCGAGTAATTAGATTTTAATTGCGGCGGCTTGAATTGCATGATAAGCTCCGTCATTGTTTTCTTTGCGCGCAACGCGCTTTGGTCGCGCTCTAACTCTTTAGCCACATAAATATTGTAGCTTAAGCTCGAGTATCTGTCCTTCCGCGTCCCGGGCTTTTCTTTTATCCTCACTACCCCGTTCCGCGTCTCGACGCCGAGGTTAATAAGTTCATTGATAAGCAAAGAAGTATGAATATACGGAAGCTGCAAGAGCAGCCTGTCCGACGACGTCAGCTTATCCCAGCCTTTCAGTTCGGATAAATATTCCTCGCAACCGTACTCGGACATTAAAAGCTTTATCTCGCCTTGCCTGAACGCTTCGCGCAAAATGACCGCGCACTGGGAGTTAAATTCCGAGGTACCGTGAACCGCCCAAATGACCTTCGGCGCGTTTTTTAAAACACAGCGCTTGGCGATCTCTTCGTTGTTGCAACATGAAATGGCCGGGTACGTTTCCCCGGTGCCCGCGTCGTACAAATCGCTCATCAGCGCGTCGACCACGCCGAGCCCCAAACCTCGGCAATCGATCACAAGATAATCCGATTCGTAGTCGCTGAATAGCTTGCGGATATTGAGCGCTTGGATGTCCGTTCGCAGGCCTTCGTTGTTTTCCGTGTAAAAGATGTTCTTCGCGTACTTGCCGTTCCCGAAAGGCAGCATCTGATTCATAAAGATACTGGTCGCGTCGTTCCGGTTCTTGGCCGACGACATCAGCGCAATATCCGCCGACAAGAGCCGGATTTCGCCCGGCGCTTTCGGCGGGATGTAAATTCTTTTGTCCGCAATCTTGTGGCCGACGAACCTCGGGTAATATGCGTATTTTAGCTTGCGGTTTTTGTCTATCTCGTCAAAGTTGTATAGCCCGCCATCGCCTTGGCCGAAAAATAAGGCCTCCATTTCCATTTGGAAGGATACCGAGTTAAATGTCGATTCGCTCATCTCGTCGTCCACGCGGATACGGTCTAACAGGTTTTCTTTGATCGCAAGCTGATACGGCATCGCGCAACAGAAGTAACTCCGGCCGTAAAGCATATTCAACACATAGGTTCGAACGTGCTCGTAGGACCAGTGCGATTCGTACCAGCACGAACTGGCGTAAATCTCTTTTGTGCGCTCCATCGGGTATCCTTGGTATTTGAGTTTATCCAAATACCCTGGATGCCGCGGCGCGGTCAGGAACTTCCTTAAGATGGTGTCGATCGTGTTTTTGTCCACGAGCCGGAACTCATCGACCACCAATACGGTCGCCCGGTTGTGCCGCGCCGACTCGCCGGACGTGACGACCACGACCTGCGAGCCGTTTTTAAACGCTATAAACGAATTCGCCTGATTGATAAAAACGTCCCTTACTTCAAGCCGCAGATTCGGCGAGTTCGGTATCAGCTTATCGCGTATCTTCTCTAATATTTCCGTCGCTTGGCCTCGGGTCTTTGACGCGACGCAGATGCGCGTATCCGGGTAAAGGATGCAGTATATCACGCAAAAGATTGAAATCAGGAACGATTTGCCCCCGCCGCGGCTCGCCAAATATGTGGCATTCGCGAAACGGAACATCATGCACAGAATGATTTGCTGAAAGATTTTTAAGTTCAGGCCCAGATAGTCCTTGGCAAAGCGGTGCGGGTTCGCCCGGTAAAAAGACGCCCAGCGGTTTACGCCGGACATCATGCGATTTTCTTTTTCAAGTTTTATTTCGGACTCGGACTTATTCCCCGTCGTTAGCATTCTTCGCCCCTTTGCTACCGTACTTGTCTAAGAGCGAAAAGTCACATGCCTCGCCGTCCTCCTCATACGCGGGCGGAGTTACGGTGTATTTGCCTTTCTCGGCCAAATACTTTTCGCGGTACGGGTTGTCCAGCTTTACGACGTCGCACATCTGCCCTAAGAACCAAGTATCCAGATAATGGTGGATGCCGTCTACGTCCTTCCACTCCTCCAACGACTCGGTGATCGGATCCTCGGTCTCCCATTTTTTAATCAGGGTACCGAAGGTGTGTTGGTCTTCGAGCGAGTTTTCGCTGCTTTGGTTCGGCTTTAGCTTCGCGCTGCCCAAAAGGTCTTGAAACATTTTTGCCGCTTCCGCTAATTCCTTCGTACTGTCCCGCGTTTGCGCGCGCTGGATAGTAAGCTGTGAAA